>TARA_R100000306_G_scaffold26415_1_pt1 | contig 124901 bp, 100 predicted proteins | sample TARA_R100000306 | Tara Oceans TARA_R100000306 (sample SAMEA2620824) | marine metagenome | biome: marine biome (ENVO:00000447); feature: mesopelagic zone (ENVO:00000213); material: "saline water (ENVO:00002010), including plankton (ENVO:xxxxxxxx)" | depth 1000 m | reverse complement strand
AAAGAGCTCTTTCTAAATTGACTAAAAGAGAAGCTGAAGTGATCAGATTGTACTTTGGAATCGGTCGCGAGCATTCATTAACACTTGAAGAGATTGGAGAACGTTTCGATCTAACTCGTGAGCGTGTTCGTCAGATCAAAGAAAAAGCGCTCAGAAAGCTTCGTCATCATAACAGAAGTGCAGCTCTTAGAGCTTATTTAGGGTAAACAACTCTAAAAGAATTTGTAAGCCTCACCAATTAATTTTGAGTGGGGCTTTTTTATGCTTGATAAGCACCTGAAATTGATAAAACTCTATTTTCCGCAAATGTATTTGGAAGAATCTCAAGGTGGGTGTAAGAGCTATATAAATAGTCTTATTTGAATAACATTTTCAGATCATATCAATTGCAGAAACAAAGGCCGGCTTGTTTTTTAAGGCCGAGTAGTTTTCCTTGCTCATATTAATTTCTCTGGTCATTAAATGAGCTGAAACCTTACCATTTAGTTTATGAAGAAAGCCAAGATTGTTGTTCGATAATATTTCTTTTGCTGTGAATGATTCTTCATCCTGCCATACCATCCCCAAATTGTAATCAAGTAGCGCACAAGCGTGTTCCATTAAGTCTGAAATTTTATCAGAATTCCCTTCTTTATACCATAAAGAATCAAAGGCTAAAAACCTGAGTTCTTCAGGATTAAACAGCTTTTTGAATAATGGGATTCTTGGAAGGATTTTTAACATCAGAAAACCTTTTAATCCCGGTAGTTCAATTATTTTCCAATGAACAGGAATTGCTCTGATGCCGGCAATAGCTTCTTCATTCTTTTTTAATTCGAAACATGAACCATAATCATCCAATGAGTCCGAAAAGACAAAATTATGATCTCTGTAAAAATGATTAAGAGATTCTCTAAATGCAGAATGCCTTTCTTTTTTAACAACTGAAATTTCTTTTTTCTCTTTCGGGAAAAATCTACTAAATAGAAATGTATTTATTATTCGGATAGGATTAAATCCAAAGGACTTACACAAGTTGAAGGATAATAGGTTATCAGCTTCCACATAAGCATAATATATGCCGGTTTGGTTGACCGATTTAAAAGGCTTTTCAAGTTCTCTATTAAAAATTTCTTCAATACTGCTTCTTAACGCATTAGGTTTCTTATCAGGTTTTATATTCGTTTTTGAGTTACCTAGATTTTTAAAGGGGTTGTAAACAGAAAGATATCTGACATAGAGAGCCTTTACAAAAGTATCGTTAAGTGTAATATTTCTTTCAATAAACCCAGCGGTACCTAAAACTCTCTCTCTCTTTCTTATCTGGATAAAGCTTAGGTTGGATAATTTTTCAATGTTTTTTTCCGTCTCAGTATGTTTATATCTGAGCTTACCCGGAGTTCCAAGTACGGTGTTATTCAAAAGATCTTGAATACTCTTTGAGTATCCTTTTTCTGTTGTCACTTTTAAATCAGAGTAAGATTTTCTTTGTTGAGAACTCATTTAAATCAGAAAGAATTAAAAAACCGTTTACTATTCTGCAATGTTTTGCGTTACATTTAGAACATGAAAAATACAATTTCCCTTTTATTAATCTTAATGTTTTGCAGCTATTCAGCTATCGGGCAACTGTATCCTTTCAGAACGTACTCAATTGAAGATGGATTGAGTGAATCTGTAGTAAATGAAATAATTCAGGATAGTGAGGGATTTCTTTGGTTAGCTACCGGTTACGGTTTAAATAGATTCGATGGAATCACTATTCAGAACTACTTCGAAGATCAAGGACTGAACAGCAGTAAAGTTCACTCACTTTTTGAAAGCTCAGATGGAAAGATCTGGATTGGAACTGAGTTCGGCGTGAATTACTGGATTGAAGATAGTATTTATGTTGTGGAAGAATTAGAACCATTGAAGAATCAAAGAGTGATCAGTATTTATGAAGACTCTAGAGGAGATATATGGTTCGGTACCGATGGGGATGGAGCATGGGTTTTAGATGAGAATGGAGAGCTTTTTCAGTACTCTATCTCTCAGGGATTCAAAAACGATAGAATCAGAAGAATTAAAGAAGACAAGGAAGGTGTCTTATGGTTTGCTACCAGAGGTGGATTAACCAAGCTGGAAAACGGAAATATCAGAACTTTTACTACTAATGACGGCCTGCCTGAAAACAGAATCAGAGATATCTTATTCGATTCAAATAATGAACTTTGGATAGCTTCAAGAGAAGGATTGGTGCATTACAGTGATGGAAATTTTATCACGTATAATGATAGACAAGGGTTAAATAATATACGTGTTCAAACACTGGTTTTCGATAGTAATGAACGATTATGGTTAGGTACTGAAGGGGGCGTAAGTGTTTTTGAGGGAGGTGCTTTCAAAAACTTTACTTCAGAAAATGGTTTGTCAAACAACATTATCTATTCTTCTACTTTGGATAGAGAAGGTAATTTATGGTTTGGAACTTTTGGAGGAGGAGCCAACCTCTTTTTAGGTGATTATTTTGAAAACCACACAGAATTAGACGGGCTTGCTAACGATGTAGTTACCTCAATTACTGAAGGAGAAAACGGAGAAACTTGGCTAGCTACTTATGGTGGAGGTTTAAGTCTTTTAAAAAATGGTGAATTCACAACCGTAAGTTTAAAAGAAGGCCTGTTAGATGACAAAGTGTTTTCAGTTTATAAGGATTCTAAAGGAAGGATTTGGATAGGAATGCGAAACGGTCTTGCGTATCTGGAAAATGAAAAACTTACGGTGTTAGATGGAGAAGAATTTCCATACAGGAAAGTAAGACAAGTCTATGAAGACTCTAAAGGTTTGATTTGGATAAGCACTTATGAAGAAGGAATTATTCAATATAACGGGGAAAAGTTTAATCAGATTACTACAGATGAAGGATTGGCTGATAATACTATTTTAGGTACTGTTGAAGGCGATGACGGAAGTATGTGGATCGCAACTTACGGTGGAGTAAGCAGATATTATGAAGGAGAAGTAGAGAATTTTACTATACAGGAAGGACTCCCGAATAACGCGGTTATGATGGTTATAAAAGATAATGTTGGACGAATATGGGCATCTACTTTTGGAGGAATTGCTTGGTTTGACGGTCTGAAATTTCAAAGCATTACTACAGAGGATGGTCTTCCTAACCGTGTTTGTTATTTTATACATCAAAGTAAAGATGGAGCCTTTTGGATAGGTACAAATAATGGAGTTGTAAAATTTGATGCTGAATTATTTCTAAGTGACAATCCAAATGAAAAAGAACAATCCTTTCAATTGATCACGAAGGAACAGGGACTTGTTTCAGATGAGACCAACCTTGGAGCAGTTTATGAAGACAGTAACGGTCATCTTTGGTTTGGTACAGTTGAAGGAGTGAGTCACTTTTTTCCGGAGAATTATAAAGGGAACCCACTTTCTCCAAAAGTAAAAATTGATCAGGTGGTTGCGGCTGGCCGAGTACATGAGGGCAAAAAGCACTTTAACTTAAATTATGATCAGAATTATGTAGAAATTACTTATTCAGGAATAAACTTCACTGCTCCAAATCAGGTTGTTTATGAATACAAAATGGAAGGAGTTGATCCAACCTGGCAACGTACAATGAACAGGGTTGTAAAGTATCCATCTTTACCGAATGGTGAGTATACTTTCTCCATTCATGCACGAAATACCAATGGAACTTGGAGCGATGAGAAAACAGAAATCACTTTTTTAATAAACGCACCATTTTGGATGCAATGGTGGTTTATTTTAGTCGTAATTTTGGCAGTAATTGGTATCATTGTACTGTTTTATAATTATTATAAAACAAGAAAACTTGTCGATATAGAAAGAATCAGAGTTAGAATAGCCAGTGATCTTCACGATGATGTTGGAGCAAGTTTAACAGAGGTAGCATTGCAATCAGACTTTCTTCAAGCCAGTAAAATTGATCCTGAATTCAAACAATCTTTGGAACAAATAGGAAAACAGTGTAGGAAAATTGTTACCAGTCTGGATGATATAGTTTGGTCAATCGATGCTAGGAATGATACTGTTGGCGATCTAACTGACAGAATGCAAGATTACATTCTAAATGTTTTGGAACCCAAAAATTTTCAGGTTAGGTATGATTTTGAAGATTTGAAAATGGAGAATAAACTTGAAGTACCTGTAAAAGAAAATCTGTATCTGATTTTTAAGGAAGCTGTAAATAATATTTCTAAGTATTCGAATGGTGATAAAGTAGATATCTCAATGACTACAGAAAATGGAGATTTTAAATTTCAGATTCACGATAACGGGACATCAGGTGCAGGAGCGAAGAAAACGGGCCATGGCTTGCGTAACATGGTTATGCGAGCTAAAAGAATAAATGCAGATATTGATGTTTCAACAAAAAATGGCTTTACTGTTTTGTTATCAGGAAAATTAAATACTAATTAAATTACAGATCATGGCAATCGTAGGAATTGTAGAAGACAATATTAAGATAAGAGACCTGATTCAGCGGTATTTGGATATGCAGGAAGACATGGATTGTCCGGTTGCTAAAGACAGTGTTGAAGAGATGCTTGAATATCTGGAAAAGCATCAAGCCCCCGATGTATTATTAATGGATATACAGCTCCCCGGTATGACAGGGATCAAAGGAATGGAGATCATTAAATCAAAATATCCTGATATAGATATAATTATGTTAACAGTATATCATGATTCTCATAAAATATTTGATTCTTTAAAAGCAGGAGCTTCCGGTTATTTATTAAAGCATACTTCACTACCCGAAATCAAAGAATCCATAGATAACTTATTGAAAGGTGGAGCTCCTATGTCTCCACAAATAGCCAGAAAAGTAATTACTCATTTTAACGATCAGGCTCCTCAAAAAAATCCTGATAGTATGCTAACCGACAGAGAGCAGGATATCGTAAACGGCCTGGTTGATGGATTGAGCTATAAATTAATTGCAGATCGTTTTAGTATCTCTATTGATACTGTGCGAGCACATATTCGAAATATTTACAAGAAACTACATGTAAATTCAAAAGCGGAAGTAATAGCTAAGTCGTTAAGAGGAGAAATTTAAAACCCGGCTAACATTATCATGTGATTTTTTATGTGAGTTGAATAGTGGATTTTCTTAATGAAACCTGAATATTCCAAAAAGGAAGACTTATGAAACGTTCAAATACTTTATCACTTTCATTACTCATTACAATCTCGATGTTCTTTACAGGATGCTACACTCAGTTTAGTAGTATAGATAGGTATTCTGATTCGAATAGAAATTCGAAATATTATTCATGGAATGATGAAGAGCTCTCTGAAGCTGGTTATTACTGGGACGATGAAGAGCAGACCGCAAAACCGTATAGTTATTCCTCTCAAACTTTGGAAGAGGAAAACGTTCTTGCAGAAGAATCCGGTCTTTACTACAAAGATTATGACGCTGAAAAATGGTATCAGGATAATAATTTCGAGGGCGTTTATTGGGATGGATATGATGAGGGTTTCGATGATGGATATGAAGAAGGATACTATGATGGGTATGACGATAGTAATTGGAAGCATGGAAGATATTATACAAATTTAGGATATGGTTGGCACCGTCCATACAGACATCATGTTGGTTACAACTGGTATTATGATTACTACCCAAGACATTCCTCGTTCTTCACTATCGGATATGGTTGGGATGGTTACTTTTTAGGATTTGGTTATGGCTATGGGCACTATTACGATCCTTTTTATTATGGTTGGGGCTATAGTCATCATTACGGAAGCTATTACGGCTATACTAACAATTATTACTACAATAACAGTAGAAGAAATAGCAGAAACTATTCTTATGGAGCCAGAAGCAGTGGCTTAACTCAAAAATACGATAACAGAAACTCGAGAACACGTTATACAAATAGAAATTCAGGTTCTTCGCTCACTAAAAGAAGCTCAGGAAATGTTAGCCGTACAAGAAGTTCAACAAGAGTAAGGAGTAACACCAATAGTACCAGATCCAGATCTGCTACTGTAACTAAAAGAGGAAGAACTAACAGTAACTCAAGAGTGGGTTCCAGTGGTTCTTCAACAAAAAGAGGGTCAAATAGTGTTAGAACTAACAACTCGGGCAAGAGATCTTCAGGTTCTGTTACAAGGAATTCCAGTTCTCGTAGAAGTGGTTCATCAAGCGTAAAAAGATCCAGTTCAAGTTCAAAAAGAAGTGGGAATGTTTCAAGATCCCGATCGTCTTCTCAGGTTAAATCTTCGAGTAGTAGATCAAGAAGTTCTTCTAGCGTAAAACGTTCTTCAGGTAGTTCGAATAAATCAAGGTCAACGTCATCTAGCAAGCGTTCAAATAGTAGTTCCAAAAAGAAAAGAGGGAACTAAGCAACGCAACTCTAATTATTTATAAACTTAAATTATGAAGAGAATAATACTCTTACTTAGTGGAATTATGCTGTCTTTTACTGTAACAGCACAAGATGGAGAGTCGCCAGTTAGTTATAAAAGTCTGGCTATTCAAATGAGTACTTTGAACTCAAATGGAGATGCCTCATCAGCAGCTACAACTTCTGTTTCAACATTTAACGGTTATGGTAGTTTTTTGGATAACCCAGCTTCCATGGCGTTATCGAAAATGAGTTTTTATTCAATCGGTTGGCTCAATCAAAGTAATAATCAAACTAACAATTATGTTGGAACACAAAATGAAACAGAGTTTTCGAATACTAACTTCGGAAATTTAGGGTTGGTCTACAAAGTCCCGACTGATAGAGGAAGTTTTGTAGTTGGTGGAGGGTATAATCTTATCGCAAATGATTCAGATGAGACGTTCTTAGATGCATTCAATGAAACGAATTCTATTACTGATCTATTTAAACAATCCGGAAGTGATTATAATGGAATTGCCTTCGAGGCTTTTGCTGTAGATTTTAGAAATGGTACTAGCAATGAGATAGAATCTATATTCAGAGTGGATGGTAGACCATCAGGATTTCAAGGAATAAATCAATTTGCAGAAATAACAAGAAAGCGAAATATAGGAGAGATCTCACTATTTGCTTCTACGGAATTCCAGAAGAATTTATTTGCAGGTATTTCTTTAGGAATATTATCAGGTTCAATACACTATGACCGTAGTTTTCAGGAAGTTGATGAATCTAATTTCTACAGTGACGACGTAGTTCCTGCAAGTGGCTCTGATCCTGCTACTGATATTTTTTCAATTACTTTGAATGATGAAATTGACACAGATTTCTATGGCTTTTCTGCAAGGGGAGGGGTGATCTTTAAACCAATTCCATTTTTAAATATAGGAGCCAGTATTGCAGCTCCATCTAAGATTTTTGTAACTGAAAATTTTTATTCAAACATCCGAACAGAGTTTGACGATAATACATTCACAGATGGTGATGAAACAACATTTTCAGGAGAATTTGAATATGCCATTACAAAACCTGCTGAATTTAAAGTGGGCGCTTCAGTAGAAAAAATTAGAAATTTAACTATATCTGCCTCACTTGAATACATAGATTACAGTTCAACAAAAGTAGACTTCACAATTAATACAGAAAGCTTAGAACCCAGTGATGTAGCAATTCTCAAAGAAGATGAACAAGCTACAAATCAGGTAATAAGTAACACATATAATGCTGTTATAAATTTTAAAGCTAACGTTGGCTACTCATTTAGCAATCATGTTAAAATAGTAGCAGGATATGCTTTATTTCCAGGAAAAGAGAATACGTATAGTTTTGATGAGGATGTTTATTCAGGTAGTATTTCTTTCCCAATTGCTGAGAATATTTCATTTGATTTATCAGGGCAATATTCTACCAGAAATGATCGTTCGATAGTATATGAATTTGAAAATACTGTTCAATCTATATCAAAGGAAAAAGAAAGATTGAACATTTTAGCAGGTGTAAAATTTAGATTTTAAGAATTTACCCAAATACCTCCGTAGTTAGTTAGAGCCTTAAGTTTGAACGACTTAAGGCTCTTTTATTACATCCAATTTTTTTTCTTAAAGTAAATAACCATTCCAATGGTTACTAAAATCATTACAAACCAAGCAATAGGATAGCTGTATTGCCAGGATAATTCAGGCATATGTTCAAAGTTCATTCCATAAATTCCAGCTATAAAAGTAAGCGGTATAAAAATAGTGGCGATAATAGTTAACACCTTCATCACCTCGTTCATCTTATTACTGATGTTGGTTTGATGCATATCGTGTAAACTCGATACCATTTCCCGGTTATTATCAAGGCTATCAGCAATTTGTATGGTATGATCTGAAACGTCTCGGAGAAACAATTTGGTTTCATCTTTAACTAAAGGGGATTCATCCCGGATGAGCGAGTTTATACTGTCTCTAAGTGGCCATATACTTTTTCTGAATTGGAGAAGCTGTCTGCGGATTCTATGTATGGATGATAAAGCATTGCTATCTTCTCCAGACCAAAGGTCTTCTTCTATATTTTCAATTTCTTCATTTAGATCTTCAAGTACTGCAAAATAATAATCAATGATATTATCCATTAAAGCGTAGGACATATAATCAGGCCCTCCTTTACGCATTCTGGTATTTTCAATGGCAAGACGTTCTTTAATAGGAAGAAAAATTTTCCGTTCTGATTCCTGAAAGGAAAAGATGAATTTTTCAGTAAAAACAATACTAACTTGTTCTTGTTGAAGAACATTGTCCTCAATGTAAAGCATTTTCAAAACCATAAAAATTTGCTCTCCATAGTCTTCAATTTTTGGACGTTGAGTAGTGTTTAAAATATCTTCCTGTATAAGAGGATGGAAATCAAATTCATCCCAGAGTTGTTTCAAAAACTCAATATCATGCAAACCTTTCACCTGTATCCATGTTGGATTTGCAGTATTAACATAAGGTTTGCATTGTTCTATGGAGTCTATTTTTGTTATATCAAGATGAGTATTACTGTAATCATGTATTTCAATGATTATATCTTCAAGTTTTTTCTCACCAATATGAGTTAATGTACCAGGTGCACTCCCGATCTCTTTTCTGAAAAACTTGTTCTTTATTCTAACAGGAGAAAGCTTCTTTTTTATACTCATAGGTATTCATTTAATTTTGCTGAAAGTAAGCAAAAAAAATCCCCACACATAAAAATGTGCAGGGATGGGTGATAAAAAATTTATCAATTACTCTATTTCGCCTTTTTCAGCAGCTTCTTTGAGTTTCTCATTTGCCCAGATACCGATTTCAACTCTTCGGTTTTGAGTTCTTCCAGCCGCTGTACTGTTATCAGCAATAGGATCAGATTCCCCATAACCGATTATAGTCATTCTTTCTGCATCTACACCTGTAAAAGCAGCATATTCAGCTACTGCTTTAGCACGATCTTCGGAAAGCTTTTGATTGTACTCCTCACTTCCTGTGTTATCTGTATACCCTGAAAACATGATGTTTGTATCTTCATACTTCTTAAGTATTTCAGATAATTCCGCAATATTTTCTTTAGAGGCATCTTTAAGTTGATATGAATTAACATCGAATAGAATTCCGGAATCAAATGTAATTTTTATTCCCTCGCCGATTCGTTCTACTTTTGCGCCTTCAAGATCTTCTTCAAGCTCTCTTGACTGTCTGTCCATATAATTACCAATAGCAGCACCGGAAGCTCCACCTACAGCAGCTCCAATAATAGCTCCATTTGTTGTGTTGCCAGCAGCTTTTCCAATCACAGCTCCGGCTAATGCACCAGCGGCTGCCCCAATCGCAGTTCCTTTAGCCGTTTTACTAATGCTGTCGCAACCCAGAAAAGGTAATGTTAATAATAAAGCAAAAATGCTTAGTCTAGATAAGGTCTTCATATTTTAAGTTTTGTTAGTGTTATCTAAACATGGAACTCATTATATAGCTATGAGTTCCATTTATTAACCCAAAGACTAAATACGGAGCTTAAGCAGCTTGATCTCTCAGTATTTCCAAAGGTGGACGCGTATGTACACCTCTTGTATTTAATAATCCGATTATAAGTACTAAAGCTATTAGAATTAGAGATTCTATTGCCAGAATTGTGAAGTTCGGTACAAAGTCGATATCAAAATAAAAATAACCAAGTAGTGCGCTTGCACCCACAGAGAGAGTAAGCCCGGTAAGAGCAGCCATAACTCCTAAGAATACATATTCAATAACCTGAATCTTAATAACTTGATTTTTCTTTGCTCCCAGTGTTCTCAATAATACTGCTTCTCTTATACGTTGGAATCTACTTGTAGCTGCCGAACCTGCAAGTACAATAAGTCCGGTAATAATACTGAAAAGACCTATAAACTGAATTACGAACGTAATTTTATCAATGAAATCACGGACTGTTTCAAGTACTTGCCCTATGTCAATTGCAGAAACATTAGGGTAAGCCTGTACAATTTTTTGTTGCAGGTCTAAGGAAGCCTCTCTACTTGGAGTGTTCAAAGTTGTAGCAAAAAATTGAGGAGCAGATTCTAATACTCCCGTAGGAAATACAACAAAGAAATTAGGTTGTGGAGTTTGCCAATTCACGGCACGGGTACTTGATATATAACTAGAAATCGGAATTCCTTGAACATCCCAAACAATGGTGTCACCAACTTGAGCATTAAGATCTTGCATCAGATCAGTTGATACAGAAATCGGAACAAGTGTTTCAAAATTTTCAACAATTCCAATAAACGTACCGGATTCAATATTTTCTGTAGAGATCAAAGAATCTCTGTACGTAGATCTGTATTCACGGTTTAAGGCCCATCTTCTTGGTTTACGACTTGAATCAGCCATAAATTCTGCAACTGTAGTATCATTTATTGATTGTAAGCGCATAGTTACAATGGGTACATTTTGCCGAAGTTCCATTCCATTGTCTAATATGATCTTATTTACCCCATCATTTTGATCGTATTGGATGTCATAAAGTGCAAGGTTTGGAAGATCTTCGCCATTATCGAAATTTATGGTGCCCAGAAGCATGTCTTGTGTTAAATACAAGGAGCTTATCAGTGTAACTCCAAGTCCAAATGTTAAAAGAAGGGTGGATGTTTGATTGTTTGGACGATATAAATTTGCTAAACCTTGTCGAAATTCATAGCCAAGTGCTTTTGGATTTAATTTCTTTGCACCTTTCATAATCAGAAAGGCAATACCGGCTAATAATGCAAGACAAAAAGTTAATCCCAAAGTAAAAAACAAAGCCGCTAAAAAATTACCAAGCATATACCAAGCATATCCTATTACTGAAACAGCTATTAAACCAAACAAAGAGAATCTGGTTATCCAGTTCAGAAGTTTTGAAAGATTAATATCAACAGAACGTAACGTAAAGAGCGGAGATATTTTTCTAACTGCCAATAATGGGAATAAAGCGAAAATAAGTGAAATTGAAACCCCTGTTACTATACCGATAAGAATTGAACTCCATGATATTGTCAATTCTATATCAACAGGAACAAAATCCTGCACCAAAACGGGAAGATAGAGTTGTATCAATGAACCTATAAGAGCTCCAAGTGCCGACCCTATAAACCCCATGAATACGGCTTGAATTAAGAAGATATTCATAGCTTGATTCGAGGAAGCTCCTACACATCTTAAAACTGCTACAGTGCTTATTTTTTGCCGTACATATACAAAGATCGAGCTAGCTACTCCGATTCCACCAAGAAGTAATGCAATAAAACCGATCAGGTTAAGAAAATTGGATAGATAAAGAATAGCCTCACCTACTTCTTCTTTTCTTTCAGCAACATCATCATATCCAAAACGAACGGAATCGTTCATAATATCCAGAGTTTGCTCTACAAGTATCGGATCTGTTCCATCAGGATATTTTATATAAGTAATATATTCTAATTGGCTTCCGCGTTGAAGAAGACCTGTTGCTTCGATATTCGTTTTGGGGATATAAATTCTGGGTCCGAAAAAAGAAGCTGCTACCGGTTGCCCGGGAATTTCCTGAAGTGCACCTGCAATTTCATAAGTAACCAATCCTATTTTAACAGAATCTCCGGGTTGAAGTCCAAACTGTAGTAAAATTGGTTCATCTACTAGTGCTCCAGAAGTATTTTGGAAAGTTTTTGCTGCTGATTGGGGTTCCGTTTTGAGCTCTCCGTAATAAGGAAAATCACCTTCTAAAGCAGTTATTTGTGAAAGTCTTGTCGTTCCTGATTTTGGGAAGAAAGCCATTGAAGTGAAGCTTAAAGCATCTGATCGTTCTCCACCTAATGAATCGAGATAAATTTCTAACTCTTCATGAAAGGGGTCGTTCTTTTCTACTTCAAGATCGGCGCCTAAAAGTTCTTTGGATTGCTCGTTAATGCTATCATTGAGGTTTTCTCTGAAAGAACTGATGGCCACTTGAGCTGCAACTCCAACAATGATTGCAGCCAGATAAAGAAATAATTTTTTTCTATTCGAGCGTGAGTCTCGCCACGCCATTTTAAAAACCCAGGACAATTTATTCACGCTGTTACTTCCTCTGATTTAAATACATCAGAATCCACTTCGCCATTTTTAAGCTTAATGACCCGGTCGCATTTTTCTGCCAGTTCAAGATCATGTGTAACTAAAACCAACGTGGTACCTTCTTTTCTATTTAGATCAAAGATCAGATTCTCAATATGTTCACCAGTTTCAGAATCCAGATTACCTGTTGGTTCATCAGCAAATAGAATTTTAGGATTATTAATAAAAGCACGGGCTACCGCAACTCTTTGTTGCTCACCGCCTGAGAGTTGAGTAGGATAATGATGAGAACGCTCTCCCAAGCCCACTTCATTGAGAAGTTCTAAAGCTCTTTCACGAACTTTATTAGAAGCTTCACCACGCAGCTCCAAAGGAACCATCACATTTTCAACAGCTGTGAGGGTAGGAACTAATTGAAATGTTTGAAAAACAAAGCCAACATGTTTATTTCTAACTTCTGCTCTTTGATCTTCAGTGAGGGGATTTAGATTTATATTATTCAATACAACTTCACCTGAAGTGGGCTGATCTAAGCCTGCTGACAAACCTAGCAAAGTAGTTTTTCCACTACCCGAAGGACCTACAATGGCACAGGAAATTCCTTCCTCCATTTCAAAGCTTATATTATTTACAACGGTGAGAATTTTGTCACCACTCTTAAATTGTCGGTTTAGTTTATTCAGTTTTAAAATATGATTCACGATGTTCTTTTATTATTAATGAACTCTTAACCTAAAATGTGTGTATTACCATTCCGTAATATGCCAAAATTAGTTACGTTGATTAGTTTAATTTTGTTATAAAAATTTAGTTTTGAAGATACAGTTTATGAAAAAAAGGCACTCATTTTTTATAATTTTCTCACTTATCATGAGTATGAATGTATATTCACAAGAGAAAAAGTCGATCTTGTTTTTTGGAGATAGCATTTCTGCAGGATACGGACTTGAACCTCAACAAGCTTTCCCGGCTATAATTCAACATAAAATAGATTCTCTTGGATTGAATTATGAGGTGATCAATGGAGGGTTAAGTGGAGAGACTTCGGCTGGAGGCTTAAGACGGATCAATTGGGTTTTACAAAGAGATATCGACATCATGATACTTGAATTAGGTGGAAACGATGGACTTCGTGGCATAGATCTTTCATCAACAAAAGGTAATCTTCAACAGATTATAGACCGAGCTAAGGCAAAAAACCCGGAGATGGAGATCATTATTGCAGGCATGCAGGTTCCTCCGAATCTGGGAACAGATTACACGAAGAAATTTCAGGAACTATATCCGGAACTGGCAGAAGAGAACAATATTCCTTTAATCCCATTAATTCTAGATGAAGTGGGAGGTAGGGATGAGTTTATGCAGCCTGATCAAATTCACCCCAATGCTGAAGGACATAAAGTTGTTGCAGAAACCATTTGGGAAATTCTTTATCCAATTTTGAAATAGCCAGTCTCTGAAACCTCAGAATGATACAATTTGGAGTTACTCTACAATCTCAAAATTAATCGAGATAGTTGAAGTTACCGAGACGGTTTGTGCAAAATCCATCATAGATGCGGATTCAGATTTAAATCGGCCCACATCTGCTTCCATAGCCATCGGTGGATAATTTACTTGATGCTCTGAATAGTTGATAGTTTGGATATTACCTAGTGTGACACCAGATTGTTGAGCAATAAAAGTAGCTTTTTCCTTGGCTTGCTGAATCGCAGATACAAGTGCTTTTTCCTTTCCTTCATCCATTTTTGTTGAAGAAAAGTTGCCGTTAAAGGAATCAAAGCCGTTTTTAATTAAAGTAACCTGAATTTTCTCGTAGATATCAAAATCAGAAAAACTAACTGATACTTCCTGAAAAGTATGAATCATATCCTCTTGCTGACGATTATTGTTGTAATTGGTTCGTTTGTTCATTCTGATTGGCTGAAAACGGATGTCATCTTCTTTGATATCAAATTCCTTTAGAAGAGAAGCCAGAATCGCTTCTCTTTTTTTATGAGTATCAAAAGCCGCTTCGGGCGTTTTTTCTTCCGCATTAATATTGATAGAGAAAATAATAAGATCAGCAGGTATCAATTCAGTAGCAGACATATTTATAGAAATAGTCCTCTCAGAATTTTGAACAAGAGCCTGAGCTGTAGTGGTGCGATTAATACTTACCGCTATGAAAAGAATGGCACTAAGTAAGGAAATATATTTTGAAAATTGTGTATTTGTTTTCTTCATATCATTATGATTTTCAGTTCTGTTTTTGCCAAAAGATAAGCAACTTTTGAGCTCTGGTAACTACATCTTCATGTTAGTTTGTGCTACTAGAAGAGTTATTTAACATCAATTTAACTTCCGGAAGTATAAGCTCAACCCATTCTTTGTATTGCTTGCCTGACGGGTGAAGTTGATCAGAAGCTATGTATGATGGATCTTCTTTAGCTTTTTCCGAAACAGGTGTAATATTTATAAACGGAATATCCATCTCTGATGAAATAGAATCAGCAATAGAATCATAAATCAATAGCTCTTGTCTGATAGTATCTTCTCCTTTCTCCATTCCAAAAGGGGTTACTCCATAATTAGGTATAGACACAACGAAAACTTTAGTAGTGTCTCCATTAGCAAATGTAATCGCCTGCAGCAGTAGCTCTTTAAATTCTTTTTTGTATTGATCGATTGGATATCCTCGGTATTGATTGTTTACTCCAATCAAAAGCGAAACTAGATCATAATTACTACTCGGTTCTTTTTCTTCAATTGCTTTTTGAAGCTCATTTGTGGTCCATCCTGTTTTGGCAATGATGAGAGGTTGTTTAACATCGTATCCTTCCATATTAAGTTTGTTGGTAAGAATTACAGGCCAGCGCTGATCTTCAGAAACAGCTTCTCCTATCGTATATGAGTCACCCAATGCCAGATATGAAATGCTGTTATTCTGAGCACATGATATAGTTAGTAACCAAAAAATAGAAATGAAAGAAAACAGAGTTTTTTTAAACATGAGATTTTTTTAATTATTTAGCCAGATAATAATCATTTAAAATGAACTAAATCATGAATAAGCGTAGTACCATTTTTTGATTTTTTATTTTATGAAAGCGCTTGCATTATCCGAGAAACAGACGTTTCTTTGCTAGAGTGTGTCATTAAAAAAAATCATCGATGACGCTTAAGGTTTAGAAAGACTACAACATTAATAAATCAGGATTAGAACTATGAGTAAATTGATACGATGTATGCTTGCATTAAGCATGGTTCTCGTATTTTCGTATGCTTCTATGGCTAATGAATTAATAACGCCAAAAAAAGCAGAAACAGAGGTATCAGGTCAGGTACTGGATGTTGACGGAGAACCACTTGCGGGAGTAAATATCCGAGTTAAGGATAAATTGATAGGAACAACTACAGATGGAAATGGAATGTTTTCTCTTTCCATTAAACAAGATCCTCCACTTGTATTGGTTTTCTCGATTGTAGGATTCCAAACAGAAGAAATGGATATCACTAATTCAAATACATCGGGATTAGAAGTTCGAATGCAAGAGCAGACATTTTTAGGAGAAGAGGTTGTAGTCTCTGCTTCAAGGGTTGAACAAAGTATTCTAAAGTCTCCTGTATCTATCGAGAAAATGGATATTATTGAAATTCAAACTTCAGCATCACCTAATTTTTACGATGGAATTGCAAACTTGAAAGGGGTCGATTTCAGTACTCAGAGTTTGACATTCAAATCTATTAACACTCGTGGTTTCGGTTCAAACGGTAATACAAGGTTTGTTCAGTTAATTGATGGAATTGATAATCAGGCTCCTGGTCTTAACTTTGCAGTTGGAAACATTGTAGGTATTTCTGAGCTGGATCTTGAAAGCGCAGAAATGATCCCCGGTGCTGCTTCAGCTCTCTATGGACCAAATGCATTGAACGGTATTTTGCTTATGAATAGTAAAAGCCCTTTTGAATACAAAGGTCTTTCTTTCAATACTAAGCTTGGAGTAAATCATATTGACAGCAACGTTGAAGATGGACCTCAGGTTTACCAGTCTTATGATCTGCGATATGCGGACTCTTTTAATGATAAATTCGCCTTCAAGTTTACTGCTTCCTATTTAAAAGCTCAGGATTTTGTAGCTCAGGATAGAAGAGATCAAAGCTTTGTAACAGGTGGAGTGGTAGAACGCGGGGCTACAGAAAGAAACGGAGCTCGTGTATTCAACGGAGTAAATATTTATGGCGATGATGTGTTTACTCTTGGAGCCATAGCTGATGGTTTGATAAGGGCAGGAAAAGATCCAAATGCTTCCCCGGAAGATATGGCAACAGGTGCTCAGGTTGAGGCATTAAGATCATTAGTGCCGGATGGAAGAGATGGTGCTTTTTCTGCTCCCGGTTTCGCAGAAAACTCTTTCGTTGATAATACAACAGAAAGCTTAAAGTTAGGAGCTGCACTTCATTATAGAATTACAGATAACTATGAAATTTTAGGTCAATATAATACTGGTTTCGGTAGCACTGTTTATACCGCAAATGACCGCTTTGTATTGGATGACTTCAATATTTGGACTGCAAAATTAGAACTTAGAAATCCCAATTTCTTTTTAAGGGCATATACAACTCAGGAAGACGCAGGAGATTCTTATGCAGCAAATACAGTTGCTACCAGAATTAATCAAGTTGCATATCTAACTCCTTATTTTCAAACATTTTTAGGTGCACGAACACAAGGCGCTACAGTTGAACAAGCTCATACTCAGGCACAAGCTGCTGCTCTGCAAAATCAGCAAGATTTTTTACCGGGAACCCAAAATTTTGCTGATATGGAAGCTAGTTTAAGATCAACTCCAATTTCAGCTGGTGGTGCTAAGTTCTTAGATAAATCAGATATGTATCATTTTGAGGGCTTGTACAATTTCTCAAATATGATTGACCCAACTACATTAGAATTAATTGGTGGTGTTAACTATCGTATATATGCACTGAATTCTGAAGGAACGTTATTTGCTTTAGATAATAATGGGGATGAGTATTCTATAAACGAATGGGGAGCTTATCTTCAGGGATCTAAAAATCTTATGGATGATAAACTTATCATATCTGCCTCTGCCAGATATGATAAGAATGAATATTTTGATGGTCAGCTTTCTCCGAGAGTTTCTGCACTTTATACATTAGCAGACAGACATAATTTTAGAGCTTCTTACCAAAATGGATTCAGAATGCCGACTACTCAGGATCAATTCATTAAACTTGATGTGGTATCCCGACTGTTAATTGGTAGTAATCAGGATCTGGTTGATCGCTATCGTTTTGAAACCAACGAAGTTTACAGCGCTCAAAACGTAGCTGCTGCTCAAGCTGAATTTAATTCGAGTGGTGATGAAGCTGCAGCCAGAGCTCTTTTGGGTTCTCCTGTAGAATTCGAAGATTTCAAAACTGAAAAAATCAGTACATATGAAGTTGGTTATAAAGGTTTTCTAACTGATCGATTATTGGTTGATGCTTATTATTACTACAGCCAGTACACTGATTTTATTGCTGAGATTCAATTTGTTCAAGGTGTTCCTAATGGGTTAACAGAAGATCCGGGTACATTCGATTCTACGAGTGATGAAGGAAAAGATGACATAATTCAGGGTGGAGTAGTAACTCAGGAATATGGATTTGATATCAATGCTGATGGAAAAGTAGAATCCCAGGGTTTTGGAGTAAGTTTAGACTATTCACTTGACGGTGGTTATAAGATTGGCGGAAACGTAGCATATAACGAACTGATAAGTGAAGATGACCTTAAAGCTCAAGGTTTCCGTTCCAGCTATAACACTCCAAAGTGGAGATATAATGTACGTGTTGAGAATAGAGACTTTATTGAGAATGTTGTGTTCAATGTAGTGTACAGATGGCAGGATGCTTATTTCTGGGATTCTTCTTTTGGAGATGGAGTTGTGCCGGCATACGGAACGCTTGATGCTCAGATCAGCTACAAGCTTTCTTCGTATAACACAATTTTGAAAATTGGTGGTAGCAATCTCATGAACGAGAGATACGAGACGTCTTTCGGTAACCCAACATTGGGAGCTATCTACTACTTCTCTTTAACATTCGATCAATTCTTGAACTAAGAAAAGGACAAAACAATGAACAAATTTTATAAATTATTTTTATTACTACTTGTTGCAGGAATTGTCACATATTCTTGCGATGGGATTGAAGACTCGTTAATCGATGATCAATTGGAAGAAAATCCTCTTCCAACTCCGGCTGAATATTCTTCCGGTAGTGCAGATTTCTCAAACTTTATAGCAATTGGTAATTCTTTAATGGCTGGTTATGCTGATGGTGCGTTGTATACCTCCGGTCAAAATAATTCTATTCCTGCTATGATGTCTGCTCAACTGGCAACAACAGTTGATGGTGGAATTGATTTTACTCAACCTAGTATTAATTCTGCAAATGGATTCAATACAAGTGTCACAAATCCGGCTAACGGAATAGTTTTCGGGCGCTTTAAACTTGATACTGATATACCAGGTCCATCGCCAACAATAAATGGAGATCCAATTGGTGCTTACACAGGTGCTAGCGTTAAAAACTTTGGAGTTCCGGGTATAGTTGTTGGTCAATTACTTACTCCTGCTACAGGAGGACCTAATGATCCGGGAAACCCGGCATTTAATCCATTTTATGCAAGATTCGCAGCAAATCCGGGTACATCTACGATCATTGGCGAAGCAGTAGCTGCACAACCAACTTTCTTTTCATTGTGGATTGGTACTAACGACGTTTTGGGCTACGCGGCAGGTGGAGCTTCGAATCCTGGAATTTTGACTTCACCAGGTGATTTCGACACTCAGTTCAATGGAGTAATAAACACGATGATGGGAAATACTTCGGCAAATGGAGTAGTTGCTAATATTCCATCAATTTTAGGGTTAGCCTACTTTAGAGCAGTACCGTATAATCCTATTCCATTGGATGCACAAACTGCTGCTGCTTTAAACCAAGGTTATACAGACTATAATAATGGAGTTCAACAAGCTGCAAATTTAAACGCAATTACACAGGCTGAAGCCGACAGGCGAAAGATCGTTTTCGCGGCAGGAGCAAATGCATTTGTAATGGAAGATGAGACATTAACTGATCTAAGCGGATTCGGATTGCCACCGCTAAGACAAGCTGAAGCAACAGATCTTACAGTGCTTTCTTTAGGTGCTATTCTTGGAGTTGATGCTTTTGGGGAAGGCGCTTATGGTTTACAAGATGCTGTGGAGGATAGATATGTTCTTATCCCAAGCGAGCAAATTGAAATTGAAACCAATCGTGCACAATTTAATGCAACAATAGCATCTGCTGTTGCAGCAAACTCGTCCAGACTAGTTTTGTATGATACGAACGCCGCAGATGGGGCGTTTTATGACCTGTTTGGATTAAGTGATGGAGTTCCGGGAATAACAATTGATGGTGTTGATCTTACCCCAGATTTTGCACCTTCTGGTGTGCTTTCTACAGATGGAGTTCATCCTAATCCCAGAGGAAATGCTTTGATTGCGAACGGAATGTTAGAAGTAATTGAAGATGGTTTTGGAGCTACACTTCCTAGAGTTAATGTTCTAAGCAAAGCTAGTGTTACACTTTGTGGTACCGGTGATTGTGCTAGTGAACAATAATTCGATTCTTTCTAAAAAACCCGACCTGCTCACAGGTCGGGTTTTTTTATGTCTTATAATCCCGAAAGAATGACAATTCCTGTGAATAAGTGTTTGGTGGCATTATATTTGCTATTAATTTTATAGAAATAAAAACTCCCATTAATTACATCAATGAGTAAAAAAGAACACGAAGAAATTTTAGAAGACTCTGAGAAGGAAGTACTTGAAGAAGATCAGGCAGAAAGCAGTAAAAATATATCTTCAGAAGATTCTAATGAAGAGGTTAAGGATGAGAAAGAACTGCGTATAGAAGAATTAGAAGCCGAAATAGCGGTTGTTAAAGACACCATGCTCAGAAAAGCTGCTGAGCTTGAAAATGTTAGAAAGAGAGTTCAAAAAGAACGTTATCAGCTAAGAGAACAAGTTAAAGCAGAAGCTATGCAAGACTTTCTGCCGTTAAATGATGACCTGCTCAGAACTTTGGACGCAAGTAAAGATTCCTCTGTAGATGAGAATTTTCTTGCTGGTGTAGAAATGGTTTCTCAAAAATTTGCTGAGATTTTAGCTAAACATGGTATTGAAAAGATAGATGATACCGGTGTTCCTTTTGACGTGAATCTTCACGACGCTTTATTACGTCAACCTGCAACAGATGAAAAGACTCCAAGTGATACTGTACTTCAGGTTCTTGAAAGAGGATACAGAATGGGAGAAAAAGTAATTAAGCATGCTAAAGTGATAGTGAGCCAGTAAATATGACAAACAGAGATTATTACGAAATACTTGAAGTTGACAAAGGAGCTTCTGAAGCGGAGCTGAAAAAAGCTTATCGTAAAAAGGCTATGAAATATCACCCGGACAGAAATAAAGGGGATGCCGAAGCAGAAAAGAAATTTAAAGAAGCATCGGAAGCTTACGAAGTACTCAGAGATCCACAAAAGAGAGCTCGTTACGACCAATACGGCCATGCCGGAGTGAACGGTAATCAAGGTGGTTTCGGCGGCGGAGGAGTTGATTTCGATGGAATGGGCTTCGAAGATATTTTCAGTCGCTTCGGTGATATTTTCGGAAGCGGATTTTTCGGAGAACAAAATTTTGGTGGACAATCCAGAGGAAGAGGTGGAAGACGTCAGCCGGGAACTCCGGGCTCTGACATGAAGATCAGAATGCCACTTGAGCTGAATGAAATCGCTTTTGGTACAGAAAAGAAGTTAAAGATCAAGAAGCAGCTGGTTTGTGATAAATGTACAGGTACCGGCGCGGAGACAGATTCAGATTTTGAAACTTGTGGAACTTGCAATGGAATGGGAGAAGTTCGTCAAGTAACAAGAACTATGCTTGGTCAAATGGTAAATGTACAACCATGTCCTACGTGTAGTGGTGATGGAAGAATCATTAAGAACAAGTGCTCTAAATGTGCAGGAGAAGGAAGAATCAAAGGAGAAGAAACCGTTAAGATCAATATTCCTTCAGGCGTTTCTAATGGAAATTATATTACACTTCGCAGTCAAGGAAATGCAGGAAGAAGAGGTGGACCTGCCGGAGATCTTATTGTTCTTATTGAAGAAAAAGAGCATGAGCATTTTGAAAGAGAAGGAAATAATATCTACTACAACTTAAATTTAAGTATACCTGATGCAGTGTTAGGAACTGAAGTTCAGGTGCCGACACTTAAAGGAAAAGCTAAACTCAAGATCGAAGAAGGAACTCAGCCTGGAAAACTTCTTCGCATGCGAGGCAAAGGAATAGTTGGATTGAATAATTCAGGAACAGGCGACCAATTGCTTAGAGTAAATGTTTATATGCCTAGTGATCTTACTGCAGCACAACGTAAGGCAATGGAAAGTTTTAGAGAATCAGAAAACTTCGATGCTGTAAATATGAAACAGCAGGAAAAGGGTTTCTTCTCGAAAATGAAAGATGTTTTTGGGTAGGCGATAATCCACAGAGATCACAGAGAATGTTAAACTCAGTGTTCTCTGTGGTTAGATCCTATTCAGCAAGTACAGCAGTTCCGCTTACGGAAACCATCAACATGCTTCCGTTAGCTCCAATTGTCTCGTAATCAATATCTATTCCGATAATTGCAGTTGCGCCTACTCTGGATGCTTTGTCTTCCATTTCACCGAATGCTAATCTTCTGGCTTCCTGCAGTTCACGTTCGTAAGCAGCTGAACGGCCTCCAACAATGTCTCTTATACCCGCAAAGAAATCTTTAAAGATATTAGCTCCCAATATAGCTTCACCGGTTACTACTCCCAGATATTTTTTGACTTCTCTTCCGTCTAAATTGTTAGTTGTTGACATGATCATGATTCTGCTCCATTGATTTAAGTTTTTATTACGGTTGAGTAATACTGAATCAAAGAAAAAATGTTACCAAAAATTCAGGCACAAAAAAACCCGACCTGTTTTCAGATCGGGTTAAAGTCGTTTTAAAGAGAAAAAGCTTGTTACTTTTTGTCTTCTCTTGGTCGCGCTTCGTTTACACGAACTGCACGTCCGTCGATTTCTGCTCCGTCTAATTGATCAATAGCTGCTTGTGCTTCTGAATCATTATCCATCTCAACAAACCCAAAGCCTTTTGAACGGCCGGAATATTTGTCAGTGATTACTTTGCAAGAGCTTACTTCTCCATAAGCTTCAAATACTTCCCGTAAATTGTCTTCAGAAACTCCGTAACTAAGGTTCCCTACATAAATGTTCATGTGTGTATATATCTTGTTAAAACTAAATTTCGGAATGATCAGAACAACCCTAAACCCAAGTAGTTCAATACCGTAGTCGAGATATCAGAACCAATCCATGCATAAAGTACGCTTAAATTATCGTATCGCCAATTATTTTTGTTGAAGTAGTTTAAGTGAGATTCTTAGTCTTCTCTCTACTCTCATCAGCAAGATTTGCATGGTAATCAGCCAGTTTATCTGCAATACCGGAATCATTCATACTTAACATTCTTAAAGCCAGTAAACCAGCATTTTGTGCTTTTCCAATAGCTACTGTAGCAACCGGGATTCCGTTCGGCATTTGAACGATGGAATACAGACTATCCAACCCACCTAAAGCAGAAGTTTGAATAGGAACTCCGATTACTGGTAAAGTGGTATGGCTTGCCAGCATTCCCGGAAGGTGTGCGGCTCCACCGGCCCCGGCTATAATTATTTGTAATCCACGGTCACGAGCTGTTTCCCCATAATCAGCCATATCATTTGGAGTACGGTGAGCGGAAACCACTTTTTTTTCGTAGCTGACACCAAATTGATCCAGAATATCTGTTGCTTGTTTCATGGTGGGCCAGTCGCTGTCGCTGCCCATTACTACGCCAATGATCGGATTGCTCATTATTAAAGGATTTTTTATTAATTGTATTGAATGTAATAAATAAATCAGGTCATCCTGAACTTGTTTCAGGATCTTTGTAAGGCCTATAATCTATTAATTAAATTTCAATTTTCGACGATACTTCTTTAGCTCTTTTGTAAACAGCTCCCAAATCATCCCCAAGCAAAGTGTAGTGAGCCATTTTTCTACCTACTTTACTCTGCACTTTCCCATAAACATGAAGATGTCCGTTTTCAGTTTCTAATCCCTTCTTTATGTTATCAGCTTCTGCCGGACGATTGTGTGTTCCCAATAAATTGATCATCGCAACTGATGGAGCATTCATTTTTGTTGAACCAAGTGGAAGTCCAAGTACAGCTCGTACATGATTTTCAAATTGAGATGAGATACATCCTTCAATAGAATAATGCCCTGAGTTGTGTGGTCTTGGAGCTGATTCATTTAGAAGAATATTACCGTCTTCTGTCAGAAAAAATTCGAATGCATAAATTCCTTTTCCGTCAATGGCTTCAACTGCTTTTACAGCAAGTTCCTGAGCTTTTTTCTGATGCTTATCTTCGATCGGAGCGGGAGAAAGAACTGCAACGCAAATATGATTTTCCTGCACTGTTTCACAACAAGGATAAACCACTGTTCCTGTTTCATTGCGTGCAACCTGAACGGCAATTTCTTTAGTAAACGGTACAAATGCTTCTGCTAAGATATCTCGGTTTTTGTTACCGCCAAGTTTTTCAAATGCTCCTATTGCAGATTCGAGATTCCGAACCGTTTCATTTCCATAGCCATCGTAACCACCTTTAGAAGACTTTAGTAAATAAGGCCAGCCATGTACACTTCCGAATTCTTTCAGATCTGATTCTGTTCTGACTAGTTCATAAGGAGTCACCGGAATCCCTGCAGTTTCAAAGGTTTGTTTTTCGATCAGCTTATTCTCGATCAATGAAAAACTTTTCGGGGATGGAAATATCGGTGTGCCACTTTTATCCTGAACTTCCTGAAGAATTTCGGAACTGATGAACTCATTTTCTAAAGTGATAACATCACAACCTTTAGCAAATTCAACCATATCATCAACAGAATCAAAAGAGCCTGAAGCAGAGAATGGAGTCATAAACTGAACGGGTTCGTTCTCAGTCCGATCAGAAAAAACGGCTACCTGAATTCCTAATTTAAAAGCTTCGAGAGCGCTCATTCGGGCAAGTTGTCCTGCACCTAAAAAACCGAGTTTTGTTGTTGCTTTTAATGAATTTATCAACTTTAATAGATTTTGGTTGTTTTAAACTTAAGATACAGAAAGTAGAATTTAGAATGTAGGGGGATATTATGAATAATAAACCAGCTCAAAGTTTTAAAGATCTAATTGTTTGGCAAAAGTCTCACCAATTTGTTTTGGATGTTTATAGAATGTCTGAAAATTTTCCAAAAACAGAGATTTATGGTTTAACTTCGCAACTAAGAAGAGCAGCAGTTTCAATTGCTGCAAATATCGCAGAAGGTTTTAGAAAAAGAACGGATAAAGATAAAGCCAGATTCTATAATATATCTCAGGGATCGCTGGAAGAGTGTCATTACTATTTGATTCTATGTCAGGATCTTAACTATGCTGAGACAGGAGTATTAATCTCAAATCTGATGGAAGTAAGTAAAATGCTCAGAGCTTATCGAAAAAAGATTCTTAACTCCTAACTTCTATATTCTTACCTTATAAATAAAAGTAGTCGACAGATAGTACATGGATATAGAAGAAAAATTAAAGCAGATAAAATCAAGATTTGAAGAAGTGAACGCAGCAATGAGCGATCCTTCGGTTTTTGATGATCCTGATAAATATACTGAGCTGACCAAAGAGAGAAGCGATCTCGAAGAATTAGTACAAGATTACGACAGTTGGAAAGATCTGCATGATCGACAGGAAGGAAACAAGGAACTCATCGAAATGGATGAGGATGCCGAGATAACTGAAATGGCTAAGGAAGAAAACAAAGAGATCAAGGAGCAATTAGCCAAGCTTGAAGATGACATCAAGATGAAATTGGTTCCTAAAGATCCTGAAGATTCCAAAAATGCGATAATTGAGGTAAGAGCCGGAACAGGTGGAGATGAGGCTGCTATTTTTGCGGGAGATCTGTTTGATATGTACAGACGCTATGCTGATTCTCAAAATTGGAAAATGAGTTTAATGAGTATCACTGAATCAGATAAAGGCGGCTACAAAGAAATCGTGTTTTCTCTGGAAGGAAATGAGGTTTTCGGGAAGATGAAATACGAATCCGGAGTTCACCGGGTACAAAGAGTTCCTGCAACTGAAAGTCAGGGCAGAGTGCATACATCAGCTGCAACGGTAGCGGTTCTTCCGGAGGTAGAAGAAGTAGACGTTGATATCAACACAGCAGATCTGAGAATTGATACTTTTCGGGCAAGTGGAGCTGGTGGTCAGCATGTAAACAAAACGGATTCCGCAATCAGAATTACGCATGAGCCGACAGGAATCGTGGTTGAATGTCAGGAAGAGCGTTCACAGCATCAGAATAAGGAAAAAGCAATGACCATGCTTCGTTCAAAGATGTATGATATTGAACTGGAAAAGAAAGAAAAGGCGAGAGCGGCTGAAAGAAAAAGTCAGGTCTCAACTGGTGATCGTTCCGCTAAGATCCGTACTTATAATTTCCCACAAGGACGATTTACCGATCACAGAATTAATCTTACGCTGTATAATTTAGACAACATCATGAAAGGCGATCTTCATGAAGCTATTGATGCACTCCGTGTTCAGGATAATCTGGATAAACTGAACGAGCTGGTAGAGGACTAGATCAAAGTTGCTAAATACTGTGTGGGATTGAGCACGGGTATTTCAGAATGTTTAAAATGTTTTTTATTTCTGGTTATAATTAAATCTAATCTGTTTTCTACAGCTGTGTAATATTGTATTGCATCTTCAATATCAGTAAAAGAAGATTGTATTGCTAAATGGATAGCCCGATCAGAAGTAGGAATTACTTCGAATAATGTTTTGAATTCAGTAATTAGCTTTTTTGCTTTTACCTTTCCTATGTTTTTGCTAGCTATGTAATAAATGTTAGCAAAACAAACGGCAGAAGTGTACAAAGATATATTTTTATAAATGGCTTGATCAAATATTTTAGAGGAATTCTTTGCATAAGGTTTTCGATCTAGAATTACATCCAGGAAAATATCAGAATCTATAAATGTTTTAGTCATTTATGTTTTTCCATTAAATAATCATAGCGTTCGTGACCTGTAATTTTATCTGGATCAAGAATTCCTCTCAACCTTTGAACGATAGGAGTATTTTCAGATTTGTAATTCACAGATTCTTCTTCAATTTTTAATTGCTCTCCTTCTTTTCTTTTAGCAGAAGTAATGACTTTCAGGTAGTTCTCAACGAGGCTAGAAATCGATGTTTCTTGATCCTTTGCATAAGCTTTCGCTTGCTCTATAACATCTTCTTGGAGGCTTAATGTAAGTTTTGTTTTCATACGTATGAATTTTATAATAAAATACGTATTAATTCATTTAAATAAAAAAAGCCCATCCTGAACAGAATGGGCTTTGATACACTTTAGACTAGAATTAAATAAACTCAGTCTCCTTTCGGAGCTGCAGCCAATAAAGCATCACTGGCTTCTGATTCAAACTTTTTAAAGTTATCTACGAACATCTTAGCTAGTTTTTTAGCTTTTACATCGTATTTGTCAGCATCTTTCCAGTTATTTCTTGGAATCAGTACTTCAGAAGGAACACCATCAACAGAAGTAGGTACTTCAACTCCAAAAATCGGATCTTTTTGGTATTCAACATTTTGCAGATTTCCGGCAATTGCCTCGCTTAACATTCTGCGAGTATGAGAAAGCTTCATTCTTGAACCTTCTCCATAAGCACCACCGGTCCAGCCTGTATTAACCAACCAAACCTGAGAGCCATGCTTTCTGATCTTTTCAGCAAGCAACTCAGCATATTCAGTAGGGTGTAATGGCATAAACGGAGAACCAAAGCAAGCTGAGAAAGTAGCCTGAGGTTCAGTAACTCCACGTTCCGTTCCGGCTACTTTTGCTGTATATCCACTAATAAAGTGATACATAGCTTGCTCAGGCGTTAACTTAGAAATAGGAGGGAGTACACCAAATGCATCAGCAGTTAAGAAAATTATATTTTCCGGATGTCCACCTGTTCCTGTTTCGCTTGCATTAGGAATGAAATCGATTGGATAAGAACAACGCGTATTCTGAGTAAGGCTTACATCATCAAAGTCTGGTTCGCGGTTATCATCAAGGATAACATTCTCTAAAATAGTACCGGGCATTTTTGTAGTGGCGTAGATCATCGGTTCGCCTTCTTCCGACAAGTTGATCGTTTTTGCATAACAACCGCCTTCAAAGTTGAACACACCTTTGTCATTCCAACCATGTTCGTCATCACCGATCAAAGTCTTTTCCGGATCAGCTGAAAGAGTAGTTTTTCCGGTTCCGGATAAACCGAAGAAAACAGCAGTTTTACCATTTTCATCATGGTTAGCAGAGCAATGCATCGCCATAATTCCTTTTTTAGGAAGCAAGTAATTCATCACTCCGAAAATTCCTTTTTTAACTTCCCCGGAGTATAAAGTTCCTCCGATAAGGATGATCTTCTTCTCAAAATTACAAATAATGAATGTGCTGGATTTTGTGCCATCTTCAGCAGGATCAGCTTCCAGAAACGGTGCTGCCATTACCGTAAATTCAGGCTCATGATTTGCTAATTCGTCATTAGATGGACGAATAAACATATTGTGTGCAAACAGACCATGATATGCTACTTCACTTACTACTCTAACTTGTAATTGAGTTTCTTTATCCGCTCCGCAGTACAAATCTTTTACAAAAAGTTCTTTATCTGAAAGATAGTTCTGAGCTTTTTTGAAAAGCTTGTCAAAAACTTCTTCTGATATGGGTTGATTAACATCGCCCCAATCTATGTCATCATGAACAGAAGGCTGATCTACAATAAATTTATCTTTTGGTGAACGCCCGGTGAATTTACCGGTATGCACAACAAGAGCATGATCTTTGGTAAGGAATGCTTCACCTCGGCTAATTGCTTTCTCATATAGCTCAGCAGGTTTTAAATTCCAATGGACATTTTTGTTACTCTCCAGTCCTAAATAATCTAATCCGATCTTGCTTTTAGGGTGCTTGTCGTAGTTAGGTGTCATTTTTCGTATGAAGTTTTAAGTGAAGCCTTAAAGTTAAGGATTTACTTATCTAATTTTAAGTAAAAAACCATTTAAACCTTAATTTCTTAGGCATTAAAGGAAGTTCGTGGAAGCGCTTTTTTAATTAAGGGAAGGAAGATTAATCGCCTAAATATTCATAGTAGTTTTACAGAATGGTTGAAAAATAAAATCCTAAAAAAGCTGATAATTTGTACCTTTAGTTATGGAAAATGAAAAACGACTTATAAAGCTGGGTTTGATTCAAACTTTTTGTGAAACCGACCCAAAGAATAATGTTGATCGTAACAAAGAATTGATCAGATCAGCAGCTGAAGCAGGTGCAAATATCATCTGCCTTCAAGAACTTTTTAATACCGTTTATTTTTGTAATCAGCATGATGAAGAGAACTTTAATTGGGCTGAACCGATAGATGGAAAACTGGTTCAGGAGCTTAGTGATTTATCTGAAGAGTTAGGTGTTGTGTTGATCGCTCCTTTTTTTGAAAAAAGAGCACAGGGAATTTATCATAACTCATTGGTAGTAATCGATACAGATGGAAGCGTTTTAGGGAATTATAGAAAGATGCATATTCCTGACGACCCAGGATTTCATGAAAAATATTATTTTACTCCGGGAGATAAAGAAACCGGATTTCAAGTTTTTGATACTGCTTTTGGTAAGATCGGAGCATTGATTTGTTGGGATCAATGGTATCCTGAGGCTGCACGAATAACAGCATTAAAAGGAGCGGAGATCATTTTTTATCCAACTGCGATAGGAATGCTGAAGAAAGAAACCCGAAAGCAGAAAAAAATATTTATGGATGCATGGATAACTATTCAGAGAAGCCATGCTATTGCAAACGGATGTTTTGTAGCGGTTACAAACAGAGTAGGAAAAGAAAAGGGAAACAAGTTCTGGGGCAACTCTTTTGTCGCAGGTCCATTTGGAGAAATTCTCAAACAAGGTGGAGAAAAAGAAGAGATCTTAATTGCTGAAATTGATCTTAATTCTATTGAAGGGCAGCGAAGAGAGTGGCCGTTCTTCAGAGACCGTAGAATTGATGTTTATGGCGGAATCATGAAAAGGTTGATTGACTGATTTTCAATATCGAATATTGAACAAGGAATTATGAATATCGAAAAGAATTCGAATGATCTTTTAATGCCCGCGGAATGGGAAAAACATTCTGCTACTCAGCTTCATTGGCCGTCAAATGTAGAAACCTGGCCTGACGAGAGACTTCAAAGAGTTGAAAAAGTATATCTGAAGATCATAAAAAGCCTTTCGGATTTCGAACAAATTCTACTTTTAGTTGAAAATAACGAAGTACTAAGCAGAGTTTTAAAGCTTTTTAAAGCTGAAGGGATCGATGATAAAAATGTTCTCATCAAAGTGTATCCTATAAATGATGTTTGGGCAAGAGATTGCGGACCGATCTTTGTGAAAGATGGAAACAGCTTTATGATCACGAACTGGGAATACAATGCTTGGGGAGAAAAATATCCGCCCTGGGATTCTGACAATACTATTCCTGAATTTATTTCTGAGCTTTTCGGAATAAAAAAAGTATCAACAAAAATGGTTTTAGAAGGCGGTTCTATTGATGTGAACGGAGTTGGGGATTTGTTGACTACAGAGTCGGTACTTTTGAATCCTAATAGAAATCCCGGAATGAGTAAAGATGAAATTGAGCATAATCTGAAGAATTATTTAGGAGTTGAAAATATCATATGGCTCAAATCTGGATTAGCCGGAGATGATACCGATGGCCATATAGATGATCTGACTCGATTTCTGAACGAAGAAACTGTTTTAACGATGGTTTGTGAAGATGAGAATGATATAAATTATAAAGCTCTTCAGGAAAACCTGGCGATCCTTCAATCTGCTACATTAAAAAATGGTGGCAAATTGAATATAGAAACACTACCTCTTCCTAAAACCAAAATCGAGGGGACCACAGTAGATGGCTCAGAATTTGTACCGGCAAGCTACGCTAATTTTTATGTAGCAAACGGATGTGTGCTAGTTCCTCTGTATGATGAACGGTATGACCAGCAAGCGCTGGATCTATTTAAAAAGTATTTTCCGGATAGAGAAATTATAGGAATTGATTGTGCTGATCTGGTTTGGGGGCAGGGGAGTATTCACTGTATAACACAGCAGCTTTACGGAACAGATGAATATTGAATATCCAACAATGAATGTTCAATATTGAATTACTTGATCAAAGTTAGTCGCCTCGTTTGAACAACTCCATTTGCTTCCAATCTGTACAGATACACTCCGCTGGCTAAGTTAGTGGCGTTAAATTCAATGGTATTAATTCCAGCTGGTCGGGTTTCATTTACCAATTCCCGGACTTTTCTTCCAAGTACGTCAAATACAGTTAGTTTGGTGAAAGTGGATTTATCCAGTTCGAATTCGATCGTAGTCGTTGGGTTAAATGGATTGGGATAGTTTTGCTTTAAAGAAACCGCATTCGGTATTTCAGGAGTATCTTCATTACTCACCGGAACTTGTTTGATGGATGTTGGTTGACCGTTTTCTACTTTGTACAGATCAGTTTTAGTAAGCACATACAAAATATTCGAATTTGGTTTTTTGTAGAGTCCGGTTACTTCTTCCTCAAATTCCAGAATTTCCTGCATAGTTTCTCCAAAATCTTCAGAGAAGAAAACTTTTGTAGTATCGGATAAGTAAAGATGGTCAGGGTTCGAGTAGTCTATAGATATTCTTTTGTTTTCAGAATTTTCCAATAACTCATCATCTTCCCAGACATAACCATCAAAAATTCCAAATCTTTTAACTCTAATGATGTCGGAAGTAATACCATTTCCAATATAATTTGCCCTATTCCTAAGGTAAAAAACCGATGAGGGAGGTATAATTAGTGGCTCAAATGAAACATCAAGCATGGAATATTTTTCAAAAAAATTATCAATAATTACCTCGGAAGTATCTCCTGAATCGTAAGAAAGTACTAAGCTAGAATCTTTAAACCCGATAAAGATTTCATCATCATAATCAACAATTCCAAGAACAGAGAAGTCAATTAAGAGTGAATCAGGATAATTATCGTAATACCCTTTTTCAATCCATAAACTATCTTGATCTAAGGGAAAGCGGTAAGTTTTTTTAAGAATTGCTTCATTGTCAGGCAATGACTTTATAACTACTTCGTCACTTGGAGAGGTAACAATTAAACTGTTTGTATTTTTTTGATAATTTAAACCAAGCGGATTGGCAATTCCGATTTGGAAAGTATTTTCGTCATAAGTTTCTAAAGTAGCACTGCCACTCAAACCATAAACAGATTCATACATAGCTACCGGTTTTGTGACCTTATTATCGACGAAAATAAAAGATTCGATATTATATGGGATTTCCTGACAAAAACCGGAAAGTTGAACGTAATCTCTTAGAATAACCGAATCTGAATTAAGTTCGGTGTCTAAGTGATAAATGTGATTTTTGTATGGATTTATCTTAGTCGTATAAGTTTGGTCGCCTTCCTGATAAGAACATGTGCTGTTTTTAGGTTCATATAATCGATAAAACAATTGTGTTGTCCCTGTGGAATCCTCAAAACCACGTAGATCATGGAAGAAGTTGGGGTTGGTTTCTTGAGCAATCAATGGAAAGCTGAAAAACATTAATGATATAGTGAAAAGAAGCAGTCTCATTTTATCAGTGTGAGTCTTTTAGTTTGAACAACTCCATTTGCTTCCAATCTGTACAGATACACTCCGCTGGCTAAGTTAGTGGCGTTGAATTCAATGGTGTTGGTTCCTGCCGGACGAATTTCATTCACCAATTCCCGGACTTTTCTTCCAAGTACGTCAAATACGGTCAGTTTAGTGAACGTTGTTTTATCCAGTTCAAACTCAATGGTAGTGGTTGGATTAAAGGGATTCGGGTAATTTTGTTTTAGAGAAACCGCATTCGGAATTTCAAGAGCTTCTTCGTTACTGACCGGAACTTGCTTTATGGAAGTAGGTTGACCATTTTCAACCTTGTAAAGGTCCGTTTTGGTGAGTACATACAAAATATTCGAGTTTGGCTTTTTGTAGAGTCCGGTAATTTGCGAATCGAATTCTAGGAGCATATCGAAGCTGGCACCATAATCAGAAGAGTGGTAAACGGAAGAGGAACCGGAAATGAAAAGCTTACCTGAGATTGAATTATCCAAAGTTAAATTATCAGGACTTGAAATTGAATCCGGTATTTGAAGCTCCAACCAGGATTGTGGTTCACCGAAGTTATTTGATCTTATAAGTTCATTATTAGTCAATGCAAAAATATGTACCGAATCAGGATCAAAAAGGAGTCTGTTTTCTGTTTTAGAAAAGTCAAAGTTAGCAAATCCGTCGTATTCTAAAGTCTGAAAACTTTGATTAAGATTCTCTGATTTCAAAAAAACTCCATCTTTAACGGAAAAGCTTACACTATCCTGAAAAGGACTGAAATCTATAATATGGAATGGGTCAGCATTTTCAGAGAAATAAGAATAGACATCTTTACTTTGAAAGAAAGATTCTTGAATTGCTTTACCGGAATCAAGTGGGACCGGAGTAGTTCCGGAATATGAAGAAACATATATAGTATCCAAAGAGGATTCGGAATAATTTATATTAGTTAATGAAAGAAACTGAAAACCTATTGATGATCCATTTTTTGTATCAGAAACTGCAATTCCTATATAATCTTCATCTGCAAAAGAGGATTGTAAAAAAACTTGTTTTGAAGATACAGGCATAAATCCTTGTAGTCTATCTATTGAAACAACACCGGTTGCATATATGTTGTAGGAAAGACGAGCCAACAAAGAGTCTTTTTGTTGTGAAGTATTATATCTGTACAGAAAGTCGGAGTAAAGCTTTCCATGAGTTTGGAAATCATCCATTTGAGTCATCTGGTAGAACAAGATAGAGTTTCCGTTCTCTTCTAACCCTTTTAAATCATGAAAATATCGATCCTGAGCAGAAATTGATGAGCCGCAAAGCAACATTAATAAAAAAGTAAGTAGATATTTCATAGCAACTCATTAATCTAAAAGAACATACTAAAACAGCGGAAGTAATGCATATTAAGTTTACTATCTAAGTATTTACTTTAATATCTTTACCCTTCATAAATCATGATTCTGAAACAGGACTAAATGAGCACAATTGCCCATGAACGGTTTGAGGCAGTAATTGGCCTTGAGGTACACGCACAATTATTAACCAAAAGTAAAGCTTTTGCACCGGTTGCAGCACAGTATGGAGAAGCTCCTAATACACAGGTTTCACCACTTTGTCTGGGGCACCCCGGAACGTTACCGGTTATTAATGAGAACTTAGTTCGCTATATCATTAAAATGGGACTGGCAACAGATTGTAGCGTTGCTCCGAAATCCATTTTTGCCCGGAAAAATTATTTCTACCCAGATCTTCCAAAGGGATATCAGATCTCTCAATTCGACACTCCTATTTGTTTCGATGGGTTCATAGATATTGAGCTGGATGAGTATGATAAAAGAATCGGGATTACCCGGATTCACATGGAAGAAGATGCAGGGAAATCAATACATGATCAGGATCCTTATAATACATTAGTGGATCTGAATCGTGCAGGCACTCCACTGATAGAAATTGTTTCAGAACCGGATCTAAGAACTCCACAGGAAGCATATGCTTATTTGACCAAGATCAAGCAAATCGTGCAGTATCTGGAGATCTGTGATGGAAATATGGAAGAAGGAAGCTTACGCTGTGATGCCAACGTTTCTGTTCGCCCAAGAGGCAGAGAAAAATTTGGTACCCGAACTGAGTTAAAAAATATGAACTCTTTCCGGAATGTTGAAAAAGCCATTGAGTTTGAAATTTACAGACAGATCGAACTGATCGAAGAAGGTGGTGAAGTAGTTCAGCAAACCAGATTATGGGATACTACTAAAAATCAGACCAGAGTTATGCGCTCAAAAGAAGAAGCTCATGACTATCGGTATTTCCCTGAACCGGATCTGCCACCCGTAATTGTTACTGAAGAATTGCTCGCTGATATAAAAGAAGAACTTCCGGAATTGGCTGATATACGACAAAAGCGATTCATGGAAGAATATGCCATGAGTGAAAACGATGCAGTTACTTTAACAGAGAGTAGGTACCTGGCAGATTATTTTGAGGAAGTTGTTTCTTTTACTAAAAATCCTAAATCAGCTTCAAATATTGTTCTTGGAGATGTGCTTCGTATCTTAAATGAACAAATTATTGAGATTGATGAGTTCTCGATTTCGCCGGAGCGTTTGGCTGAATTGGTAAAGCTTAAAGAAGAAGACAAGATCAACTCTTCAGCAATGCAGGAAATATTTAATGCAATGTTAGACAATAAAATGTCTGCAGAGGAATTAGCAAAAGAGATGAATTTGATACAAGTGTCAGATTCCGGATTCTTAGAGCCAATTGTCGATGAAATTATCAGGAATAATCCTGATGAGGTACAACGTTACAAAGACGGGAAAAAACAATTGATGGGCTTTTTTGTTGGGCAAGTTATGAAAGCTTCAAAAGGGAAAGCCAATCCCAAATTAGTAACTGAAATGGTTTCAAAAAAATTACAAAGCTGATTCATTCAGGTTGAGTCAAATTATTATGGACATTAGAAAATTATTTTATCTGGTATTTCTTACTGCTATTCTAACTAATTGTAGCAGTGAGCCTGAGATGGAAAAAGCGTTTTTAGATGGTAGATTTACAGTCGCTGACACTTTAGACAACACAGGTGATTTTTCCGGAATTCAATTGATCATTACTTATCAGGAAAATGTTGATGCTGAAATTGATACGCTTTTCAATAAGAAAACAAATAAAGACGGCGTCATTAAAGGTATCGTTAAGTTCCCGAGAAAAAACATCTATCCGGTTTTTATAAAAAGAAACGGAAATCAGGTTGGTGCAACGCAATTTATTCTTGCGGATAAAGATACTCTCAAGTTCTCAGGAGAATTACCTGGGCTGGATCAAAATTTCGAGCTCAATTCTCGTGAACAAAGAGCAATGGATACTTTTAATAGGATCAATCGGGGTTTTAGCAGAGTTACAGCTTATATAAATGCCGGAGCGATCGAAGACTCACTTTTGTACGATGAAGTTCTTAAATGGAGTGATCTTTTTTGGGAAGTTTCAGAGAAAAATTCTAACACTCTGGCATCAACTTTATCAGCTTCAGAGTCAATTCGGTTATTGAATATCATCGATAAAGAACTGATGATGAATAGAATAGACGAGTCTTTAAAAGACGAGGAAATGATATTTGCGGCCGTAAATTATGGTTTCCCATATTTATCTAAAGATAATGGCTTAGACAGCGGTATTTCATATTTGGATTCATTGGCAGAGTTGACAGAAAATGAAGACTATATTTTGGGGTTAGAGCAAAAGAAAATCGAGGTTATGTACGATAGCTCCAGAGTGGAGGAAGCTAAATCGGCGTTGGAGCAATTTGAAAAGAGATACAAGAATAAAGTAAATGCAATGGATTGGGCAAAGAATATTGGCTATGATCTGGCTTATCTTGCTCCCGGGTTTAGAATTCCAAGTTTCTCATTTGTAACTCAGGAAGGCGATTCTGTGAATTCTTCTACGTTGATAGGGAAACCTTACATTCTGGAAATCACACCCGTAGCAAGCCGCTTGTATCAAAATCAATACGACCGCACCATGGTAATACATCAGATTTACCAAAACTATGATCTGGAAATATTTACTATTCCTTTAGACAGAAGTGAGGTAACTGTTAATGCATTTTTCAATGAACGTGTAAAACACTGGGGAGTAGCCGCCTTTGGTACATTTGATATTCAGGAATTGATACAAAAGTTTAATGTAACAGATGTGCCAACTAGAATCTTAGTTGATCAAAATGGAAATATTGTAAGGAAGTACGTTACCACAGAATTCACTGACGTGATACAAGGAATGAATACAGTAGTTAATCAAAGTAAAAATCAAAACTAGATGAACAAGAGAAAATTTCTAATTGCCGGAAACTGGAAAATGAATGGAGGGCCTTTAGAAGCAGCTGAACTGCTTGAGGGTATCAAAAATTCAAAAAAAGAAATTTCAGAAGAGGTAGATGTTCTTGTTTGTCCTCCTTTTGTATCTCTGGGGATGGCTGTTAATTATTTGTACGATTCAGAAGTACAGGTTGGAGCTCAAAATTTTTATTACGAAGAAAATGGTGCCTTTACGGGAGAAATAAGTGCAACTATGCTTGCCGAAAGTGGCTGTAATTTTGTTCTTGTAGGGCATTCTGAACGACGTCAATACTTTGCTGAAACTGATGAAACGGTAAATAAAAAAGTAGTTAAGGCTTTATCTGAGAAACTGGCTCCGGTAATTTGCATAGGTGAAACACTCGAGCAAAGGAAAGAGAATATTCATTTTGATCTTGTATCCGACCAGATAACAGCGGCGTTAAAAGGAATTACATCAAATGATGCATTGGATACAGTAGTTGCATACGAGCCTGTCTGGGCAATTGGGACAGGTGAAACAGCAACTCCTGAACAAGCTCAGGAAATGCATAAATTTATACGTCAGGAACTTGAAAAGATCTATGATGAGGAAACGGCATCTGCGATCAGAATACTTTATGGCGGTAGTATGAAACCCGGGAATGCTAAGGAGTTGTTAAGCCAAGATGATGTAGATGGTGGTTTAATTGGTGGTGCAAGTTTAAGCGCAGAGAGCTTCACAGAAATTATTTCAATAGCTGAAGAGTTAAGCTGATATTATGAAATACAATGTTCTTTTGTTGGGCAGTGGCGGTAGAGAACATGCACTGGCTTGGGGAATAGCAAAGTCTTCAAAACTTGAACAGCTTTATATTGCTCCCGGAAATCCAGGAACAGAATCGCTGGGAAAAAATGTGCAACTTATTACTTCAGATTTTAATGAGATTTGGGAATTTATACAATCCCATGCTATTCATTTAACAGTGGTTGGGCCTGAACAACCTCTTGTTGACGGATTAGCTGACTTTTTGGAAGAAAAATGCCATGCAGTTTTTGGCCCCAGAAAACAGGCCGCTATGCTGGAAGGAAGTAAGGAATTTGCTAAAGATTTTATGAAAAGGCACGACATCCCAACCGCAGGATATGAAGTATTCAGCCAGGATGAATTTGACCGTGCTGCAGAATATATAATAGAAAAGGGTAGTTATCCGGTAGTTTTAAAAGCAGACGGTTTAGCCGGAGGAAAGGGAGTTCTGATCCCTGAAAATGAAGCAGATGCCATTTCAGCACTGGAAGAACTTCAGGAAGGATCGTTAAGTGATGCCGCGTCACGATTAGTGATCGAAGAGTTTATGGAAGGTGAAGAAGCTTCGGTTTTTGCTATTTGTGATGGAGACAGCTACAAAGTGATCGGCAATGCTCAGGATCATAAGCGTATTGGAGAAGGTGATACCGGTTTGAATACAGGTGGAATGGGAGCTTATTCTCCTGCTCCGATCGTAACAAAAGAACTTCTTAAAAGAGTTGAGTCAGAAATTATTCAGCCAACAGTGGCAGGAATGAAATCCGAAGGAAATCCATATCAGGGAATTCTTTACGTAGGATTGATGATCACAAAAGATGGACCTAAAGTAGTTGAATATAATTGCCGGTTCGGAGATCCTGAATGTCAAGTGATCGTGCCCGCAATGAGATCAGATCTGCTGGACGTGATCATTTCATGTACGGAAGGAAGATTATCGGAAACAGATATTGAGTTGGACGATAGATACAGATGTACGGTGGTTATGGTTTCCGGTGGATATCCTCAAAGCTACGACAAAGGCAAAGAGATCAACGGAGTTGAGAAAGTTGACGCAGGTATATTATTCCATGCCGGAACCAAGATTGAAAAAGGAAAGCTTCTTACAAATGGCGGTCGGGTTTTAAATATTGTTGGGGAAGGAGAGTCGCTGCAGGAAGCCATCGACAATTCTTATGATCAGGTAAAAAAGATCAGCTTCGAAAAAGCATTTTTCAGAAATGATATTGGAGCTAAGGGATTAAAACGCCTTGCATGATCCGCTTGTGCCTCATAGCGACACTTAGTGTTTTAATTGCAAATTCAGCGTTCGCCCAACAAACTTCTGTTGACACTTTATATACCGGTTTAAAAAAAGCGACTTCTTTTACTTTTGGAAACGATGCCATTTACATCGTTGAAGCCGGAGCACATCGCGTTCTTAAGTTGGGAATGGATGGAAAACTAATCGAGAGATATGGCAAAAGAGGGAGTGGCAACTACCAGTTCGACAATCCGGTGGATATTGCAACTACAAACGGATTGAAGTTATTTGTATCCGATAAAGGAAATAACAGGATTCAGGTTTTTGATAAACGCTGGCAGTATTTGAGTTCTATTTCCGGTAACGATAGATTTCAAACAAGATCAGAAATAAGACCGGCTTTTCTCGGGGTAAACAAACTGGGTGACGTTTATTTCTATGATGAAAGATCAAGAACTTTAGGTAAGTATAATGAAGATGGAGCGATATTAGATCAAGTTTCTCTGCCCGCAGAAGTAAAACAAGTTTCCGGAATACAGCTAGTAGATGGGAGTATTTTAATACTGGATAAAAAGTCAGAATTAATTCATAGAATTTCAGAAAACGGATTTTATGAAAGTTTTTACGAAGCAAAAGGAACGCATTCATTTTTCTATAGAGATAATGAAGTGTATGTTGCCAAAAATAATGCTATTGAAAAGCTAGGACCATTAACTAAAAAGACAATTCTTTCTTTTGAAAAGAAATCTGAGATTAGTGATATATATGTAGTGGAGAATAAGATTTATATCTTGACTTCACATGCTTTAATCAGAATTCTTGAAGAATGAATCCCTATCAAATATTTGATGAGTCTGTTTCTTTTGAAGAAAAAGCACTCAACGTCTTTAAATACCAAACAGAAAACAATCGCATTTATCAAAGATTCTGTAAAGCATTGGGAATTGATAAAATAGCTAGTATTGAAGAAATCCCATTATTGCCCATCCAAGCGTTCAAAGAAAAAGAAGTCACCACTGCTACGAAACAGCTATCAGCTAATAGCTATCAGCTGTTTCGTAGCAGTGGCACTTCCGGAATGCAAAGAAGTAAACATATTGTTATTGATCCCGATCTGTATAAACAGTCGATTTTTGATGGAATGTGGGAATTCTACGATCTGCATGACTATGTGATTTGGGCGTATACTCCGGGCTATAATTCTAATCCTAATTCTTCTTTGGTTTGGATGCTGAACGCATTGATAGAAAGAGAAGATTCAGGTCTCAGTAAGTTTCTGGAACTGGATAAACCGTTACTGCAAAATGAGATAGATCAAATCAAAACATCAGAAAAAAAACTGATGTTGTTCGGCGCTGCATTCGGACTGTTGGACCTCGCTGAACGCAGTAACGTTGATCTTGCAAAGGATACCATTGTGATGGAAACAGGCGGGATGAAAACGTTCAGAAGAGAAATGACAAAACAAGATCTCCATGAACAGTTAGCGAAGGACTTCGGATTGCCGTTGGAACAGATTCATTCGGAATACGGCATGACAGAATTATTGAGCCAGGCATATAGTCGAGGTTCCGAATGGTTTGACTGTCCTTCCTGGATGCAGGTAAGCATTCGAAATCCTGAAAACCCGATGCAGGAAGTTGAACAAGGAGAAGAAGGCTTGATAGGAGTGATAGATCTGGCAAATTTCTATTCCTGTTCGTTTATTTTAACAGGGGATAAAGGCATTATGAATGCTGAAAATCAATTTCAGGTTTTAGGAAGATGGAACCCAAAGAATTTACGAGGCTGTAATTTTCTCATCGACCACGATTGAAGAAATGCCACAGAATCACAAAAACACAGAAGAGTGAATAATATAAGATGCTTAATTATGATCATGTCAAGTGAACGTCCCCTCTTGAGAGGGGATTGAGGGGTGTGTAAGTAAATGCAAATGAAGTCACACATATCAAAAGTCTCCCAAGCCACAAGAAAATGGCTCCAACCCTATAATCAGTCGCTAAAAAAAGCTATTGATAAAACGGTTGAAGAAGGTCTGTTCAGCTTTGAAGACATTAAATTTCAGATCAGAACATTAAAGCAGAAAGTGGATTCCGGTCAGATTGAAGAATGGGCTAAGCGGGCTGAACTATCAGAAATAAAAAATTCAGTCGGACAAAAAGTGCTTTGCTTGCATGCAGGGAATCTTCCCTTGGTTGGATTTCAAGATGCACTAGGTACAATTTTATCCGGCGCTGACTATTATGGAAAGCTGTCCAAAAAAGATCCGTATTTGTTATCAGGTTTTTTGAAGATGATGGATGAAGCTCATCTCGATAATCAAATTCAATACTCGACAGAATTAGCCGATTTCAAAGATCTGCAGGCTGATAAAGTTCTGTTTGCGGGATCGGAAGAATCTGTTGATCCGGTTAAAGAAAAGCTTTTTAAGTTAAATGCGGTTAATGACAACACAGAGTTTGTAATTCGTACAGCTAAATTCTCCATAGCCTATCTGGATAATGAAGAGCCTGATACTTTGAGAGATATGATCGAAGCGGTGTTCAGATATGGAGGCAAAGGATGTCGTTCTGTTGCTGTGATCGTTAGCCCGTTCACTCTTTCAAAAGTAAAATGTCACTTTACAGATTATGTGGAAGAATTCTGGTTGAATAATCCTCAGCTAAAAAAACCCAAAGAAAATCTGGTGTATCAGTTTGCCTTCAACAAAGCCATTGAACGGGATCAGGCATGGCTGGATGATTTTCTGGTTCAGGAAACCGATGACTTCCCCGATCAGGAATTTGTGCTAAACTGGGTTGTGGGAGATCATGACAAGGTTAAAGAGCTGAAGAGTCGATTTGGCAACTCAGTGCAAACGGTTTATCGAACCGGAGAAAGTATTGACGGCATTAAAACTGAATTTCTGAGTAATGCTCAAACACCCGATCTGTGGTGGGAGCCGGATGGGATTGGGGTGATAGACTCGCTACTCAGATAACTTTTATCTTTGCGTTATTCTTAGAGAATAAGATTTATCAAACCTGCACTTTTTACTGAACTCGCCTTTTCCTATAATCCGTTGATAATAAATTGATTTAGAATTCAAGAAACGGGTTTCCGTATATGCCATTATTCCAAAACGCGGTACTGAATAAATATCTTTCAGGGGTTGATGAGAAAAAAGTAGAGGAATCCTGGGAAATATTTACTGCACACTTCCATAATCGCGAGATACAAGAGAACATCCGAAACTCCAAAGAAGAGGAGTATCAGGAAGGATTTCTGAATGATCTGTTTGTAAAGGTCTTGGGATATACGAAAAATCCATCACCGAATTTCAACCTTGTTGTAGAGCAAAAAAACCTCACTGATTCTAAAAAAGCAGATGGAGCATTACTGGATGGCAATAAAGTCCGTGGGGTGATCGAGCTGAAGGGAACTGAAACCACAGATCTTGGCAAAGTAGAAACGCAAGCCTTTGGATATAAAAACAAACAGCCGTATGCCGTTTACGTTATTATTTCCAATTTTGAGAAGCTTCGGTTCTATATTGATAATGCGGTAGACTTCATCGAGTTTAATCTCTTTACGCTCACTAAAGATGAATTCAAGGTGCTATGGCTGTGCCTGGGTTATTCCAATTTTACGAAAGGTCTGCCAAAGAAGATCAAAGACGCTTCGCTTACTGAAGAAGAAAACGTCACCAAAAAGCTGTACAAGGATTATTCCGAATTTAAGCACGACGTGTTTGAAAGCATCAAAAAAAACAATCCGGAATACGATAAACTGTTGTTGTTCAAGAAAACACAGAAATTGCTGGATCGTTTTTTGTTCATCTTTTTTGCCGAAGATCAACTGCTTCTCCCACCTAATTCCATTCGTGAGATCATAAAACAGTGGATGGACTTGCGGGATAAGTATGATGAATACGTTCCTTTGTACGAGCGTTTTAAGAAGTATTTCGGATATATGAACCAAGGCTATAAAGGTAAGAACTATGAGATCTTTGCCTATAATGGTGGACTGTTTGCAGAAGATGAGATTCTGAACAATCTGACCATCGATGACGAATTACTCTACAAACACACCATGCAGCTCAGCAACTATGATTTTGGCTCAGATGTAGATGTAAACATCCTTGGGCATATTTTTGAGCACTCGCTGAACGAGATCGAAGAAATTACTGCTGAACTGGAAGGGCAGGAAGTAGACACTTCCAAAACCCGCCGCAAAAAAGACGGAGTATTTTATACGCCCAAGTACATTACCAAGTACATTGTGGAAAATACGGTGGGGAAGTTGTGTGAGGAGCAGAAAGCTGAATTGGGAATTGAAGACGAGGATTATCGCCCGAATCGTCAAAAGAAAACCAAGAAGGAATTACTTGCCAAACTGGATAAATACCGTGAATGGCTGTTGAAATTAACTATTTGTGATCCGGCTTGCGGGAGTGGGGCATTTTTGAATCAGGCATTGGAGTTTTTAATTGATGAACATACCTATGTAGATGAATTGCAGGCAAAATTACTGGATCAGCCCCTAGTGATTCCTGATATCGAAAATCAAATTTTGGAAAACAACTTATTTGGTGTGGATATAAACGAGGAATCGGTAGAAATTGCCAAACTTTCTCTGTGGTTGCGGACTGCACAAAAAGGTCGAAAGCTCACCTCGCTGAACAATCACATAAAATGCGGAAACTCACTGATCGACGACCCGGAAGTGGCGGGCGACAAAGCTTTTAAGTGGGAAAAAGAATTCCCGAATGTATTCCGACAAAAAGAAAAACAGGCGTTCCATGTTACATGGGTGACGCATAATGCCCGTACGTCTCAGCGAATGATAGAATACAAGGTGAAGAAGGGCGAAACTATCTGGCTGGATGAAGAACTGGAAATGGTAGTAGCTAATGAGCTAGCGGCGATTATTACAGAAGATGAACTGAATGTACTGAACTGGAATATTTGTGGCGATCATGTGCATATGCTGTTGGTTTGTGATCCTGATGAGCTGGCTAATACTGTGCGAAAGCTGAAGGGTAGGAGCGCTCAAAGAACCAAAGAATGCCTTAAAGTACCCAGAGAGGAAGTATTTCATTTATGGGCTCAGAAATTTAACCGAAAACCCATTGAAGATGAAGACGGACTGGCGAATGTATTCGAATACATTCAGCATAATCGAGAAAAGCACAACCTGCCTCTCAACAAGGAGTTGCAACTCCTTGTCTCGGAGGTGTGCTGTTCGTATGAGGAAGCCTTCCTACCCGAATATACCGGGGGCTTTGATGTGGTGATTGGAAATCCGCCTTATGTGAAATTGGAAACCATAAAAGAGACTTCAACTGCTTTAGAGAAACAAGGCTATGACACCTTTACAAAACGTGGAGACTTGTATGCAATTTTTGTTGAAAAGGGTTTTGATCTCTTAAAACCAAAAGGTATTTATTCCTACATCATGCCGAATAAATGGATGCAAGCCGGTTACGGAAAACCATTAAGAGAATTTTTCCTCACCAAAGAGCTGATTCAATTTATTGACTTTGGAGACTTGCAAATATTTGATGGCGCAACAACATATCCATGTATTTTTGTAGCTAGAAATGATATTCCAAAAGATGAGTTTGATGTAGCTGTTTTAGTAGCAATTGGGGAAACAGATTTTAACACCAATGTTCAAACAAATACAGAAACATTTACCACCAAAGATTTTAGCGGCGATACTTGGGTTATCTCATCAAAGTTCGAAAAAGAATTGTTAGCAAAAGTAGAATCAAATTCGCAAAAGTTGGAAGATTTCATTTCTGAAGATTCTTACAGAGGCATTTTGACAGGATTAACTAAAGCATTCATCATTACTGAGAAAAAAAGGAATGAATTGGTTGGCATTGATTCAAATGCAGCCGAAATAATTAAACCAATTTTAAGGGGAAGGGATATTAAAGAATGGATAGGATTAGATAGCAAGCATTATCTCATTTGTACTTTTCCTTCATTAAATATCGATATCAATGAATATCCATCAGTTAAACAATATTTAATAGATTTTGGAAAGAAAAGGCTTGAACAATCTGGAGAAAAGGGAAGCAGAAAAAAAACTAGTAATAAATGGTTTGAGACTCAAGATACGATAGATTATTGGGAAGAATTTCTTAAACCCAAAATCATGTATCAAAAATTTCAGGTTAGTCCCTGCTTTATTTATGATGAGCAAGGATTGTATTGCAATGATTCTATGTGGATTATTCCAACGGAGAATAAAAGCCTTCTTGGGATTCTAAATTCCAAAATGGGTTGGTGGCTTATTACTAAATACTGTACACAAATTAGAGGAGGTTGTCAGTTGATTTGGAAGTATTTTGGTCAAATTCCTATTCCGGAATTAAATGGAGAACTTGATGATCATGTAGTAAATATAATGGAGCTAAATAATGAGCTTCAAAAAATTACAGATTCATTTTCAGATCTCATCCAATCCAAATTCGAGATCGACAAACTCAGCCGTAAACTGGAAAACTGGCACGATCTCACTTTCAAAGAATTCCTTAAAGAGTTAGAAAAAGCACGAAAAAAGGCAAGAAGGGATTGCAATCCCTTGCCGATACAGGAACAAGCCGAATGGATGGAGTACTTTAACCAACAAAAAGCCAAAGCGGATGATCTCAAATCCCAAATCGCCCAAACCGATTCCGAAATAGATGCAATGGTGTACGATCTGTATGGGTTAACAGAAGAGGAAATCAGAGTTGTAGAAGAGAAATAAGCTGATTTCTCAGTAGCCAACCTACCAGCCAAGGGGTTGCAACCCCTTGGCTGGTAGGTTGGCAGTAAGTAAGTAGATATGTTATAAGGTGTAGTTGCAACCCCTTCTCCGGTAGGTAGAAAAGTCGGCTGGTCTAGATATTTACCGTGTAGTTGCAACTCCTTGTCAGAAAGGCATCTAGTCGGCAATATATTCTTATCTGTAAAGTGCCTACATCGAATCCCGATTATCTTATTCTATCAGAATAATTGTGTGCAAAATCCTTATTTTAAAAGCTTATCAAGAATTTGAAACCGAAAGCTATTCATGCATTCATACAACCCATCTGCCATAGAAACCAAATGGCAAAAGTACTGGCTAGAAAATAAGACCTTTAAAACACCAACCGATACTTCAAAACCTAAGTATTACGTTCTGGACATGTTTCCGTACCCAAGTGGTGCGGGTTTGCATGTTGGGCATCCTGAAGGCTATACCGCTACTGATATCATCGCCAGATACAAAAGAATGAATGGCTTTAACGTGCTTCATCCAATGGGTTGGGATGCATTCGGTTTGCCTGCAGAACAGTACGCAGTAAAGACAGGAACTCATCCAAAGATAACTACAGAGAAAAACGTAAATAAATTTCGGGAGCAGTTGCAGGCTATTGGTTTCAGCTATGACTGGGACAGAGAAATCAACACGACCGATCCTGATTATTTTAAATGGACTCAGTGGATCTTTCTGAAGTTATTTGAACGAGGATTGGCTTATGAAGATGAAGTAGCAGTGAATTGGTGTCCGGAGCTGGGAACCGTTTTAGCTAACGAAGAAGTAATTGACGGAAAGAGCGAAGTGGGCGGTTATCCGGTTGTAAGAAAGCCAATGAGACAATGGGTTCTTAAGATCACGGAATATGCAGAACGACTTTTAAATGATCTTGATGATCTGGATTGGCCGGAGTCTTTAAAAGACATGCAACGAAACTGGATCGGGAAATCGATTGGTGCTGAAATTGATTTTCAGATCAAAGATCATGACTCTAAACTTAGAGTATTTACAACCCGTCCGGATACAATTTTCGGTGCAACCTACATGGTTATCGCTCCTGAACACCGACTTGTAAATGAGATCACAACAGATGATCAAAAAGATGCAGTTGCAACATACAGAGCAGAAGTTGAGTTAAAGTCTGATCTTGAACGACAGGAATTAACCAAAGAAAAGACCGGAGTTTTTACAGGAGCGTATGCGATCAATCCTGCAAATGGTAAAGAAGTTCCCATCTGGATAGCCGATTATGTATTGGTGAGTTATGGAACCGGAGCCATTATGGCGGTTCCCGGACAAGACGAAAGAGACTGGGAATTCGCTGAGAAATACGATCTTGAAATAGTTAGAACGGTTCAGCCGGAAGAAGGCTTTGAAGGAAAGGCGTACACAGGAAACGGTCCTGCGATAAACAGTGACTTTCTGAATGGTTTAAAGATCAAAGAAGCCAAACAAAAGATCATCAGGTTTCTGGAAGAAAAAGGAGCTGGTAAAAAGGCAGTTAATTATAAGCTTCGTGATTGGTTGTTTTCAAGACAGCGATACTGGGGTGAGCCTTTTCCAATTATTCATGTGGATGGGGAAGCAAAAGCCATTTCTAAAGATGAATTACCATTGGAACTACCGGAAGTCGAAAAATATGAGCCGACCGGTAATGGCGAACCTCCTTTGGCAAATGCTACTGAATGGGTTAAAACTACAGATCCTGAAACAGGCAAAGAAGCTATCAGGGAAACCAACACCATGCCGCAATGGGCAGGTTCTTGCTGGTACTATTTGAGATATATTTCTCCTGATTTTGATGGCGGACCCGTTGATCCGGATTACGAGAAATACTGGATGCCTGTGGATCTTTATATTGGTGGTGCTGAGCATGCAGTACTTCATTTATTGTATGCCCGCTTCTGGCATAAAGTTCTATTTGATTGCGGGATCCTATCAACCAAAGAGCCGTTTCAAAAACTTGTGAATCAGGGAATGATTCTCGGTGAAATGGAATACACATCCAAAGACGGAAAGAAGCTTTCTGACGATGAAGTTGAGAAAAAAGGAGATGGATTCGTTGATAAATCTACGGGTGCAAAAGTAGAAGCTCGAGCTCATAAAATGAGTAAGAGTAGGGGGAATGTAATTAACCCGGACAATATCATTGCTCAATACGGCGCAGATTCTTTACGATTGTATGAGATGTTTATGGGACCTCTTGAGCAAGTTAAACCCTGGAGCACAAAAGGCGTGGAAGGGGTAAACCGGTTTTTAAACCGAGCATGGAGATTGTTGATCAATGAAGATTCGGGGGAATTGAGTTCCAAAATAAATGAAGATGAGCCAACCAAAGATCAGCTGAAAGCGTTACATGAAGCCATCAAAAAAGTAACCGAAGACATTGAATCATTAAGGTTTAATACGGCGATTTCTTCATTAATGATCTTCACAAACGAAGCAAACCAATGGAAGACAATTCCTAAGTCAATAGCGCAGGACTTTGTGATCTTATTATCACCATTTGCGCCCCATATTTGTGAGGAATTATGGAAAATGCTTGGGAATAATGATTCCATAGCATATGCTGAATGGCCGGAATTTGTAGAGGAATACCTGAAAGAAGATTCAATTCTGTATCCGATCCAGATCAACGGAAAAGTTAGAAGTGAAATAAATATTTCATCTCAAAAAGCCGGCGACAAAGAATATGTATTAGAGCAAGCAAAACAAGATGAAAAGATAAAAGAGTATTTGAAAGATTCGGATATAATAAAAGAAATCTTTGTGCCACAAAGGATTATAAATCTAGTTGTAAAGCCAAGTTAGCTTTATTTAGTTAAGTACTTTTAATTAAGAAGCTTCCTTTAATAGTGTTATACTTTATATGGTAATATATTTTACCGGTTACAGTAGCTGCTATATCTATGAAGTATTTAAGAGTGCTTTTTGTTGAAGACAATCCTCTTGATGTTGAATTATTAATTCGACATATAAAGAAAGGTGATTTTGAGATCGAATATGATATCGCTACCTCCCTCGAGGAGGTTAGTGATCTCACTGATGAATACAGATATGATATTTGTATTTGTGATTATAATCTTCCGGGTTTCTCCGGAATTGATGCAGTGAAACAAATCGATAAAATGGATAAAGATATACCTGTTATCCTTGTTTCCGGTACCATTCCTGACGAGCAAGCAATCGACGCCTTACTTTCCGGAGCTAAAGATTATGTATTAAAAGACAATTTAGGAAGACTCCTTCCGGCAATGAATAGAGAGCTGGATGCACTTGAACAACGGAGAGAAAAAAGAAAAAACGACAAGTTACTAAATGCAATTTTTGATGGACCGGTTGGGGTAAGAGTTTCTGATCAAGATCAAATTATTGTGAAAGTAAATAAAGCGTATTGTGAGATAGTAGGCTACACAGAAGAAGAACTGTTGGGACAAAGTCTTTCGTTAATTACTCCTGTCGAGAATAAACAGGAAGCGGAGGATGCATATAAATCGCTTATAGGTGGGGAAGATTCAACTCTGGCACAAGTTAAAGAAGTTAAGAGTGATGGGTCTTTTGTGGATATACTGGTTAATTATAGTGTTGAGAAAACATCTGATGAAGTTTTAGTGATTTCTACCATCCAAGATGTATCAGATCTGCTGATGAATAAATCTTTTCTTGAACAAACAAGTAAAAGTGCCGGAGTGGGGGGGTGGGAATATCATATTGAAACGGATGTTGTAAAAATGAGTCCCAAAATATTTGAAATCTTTGAAATGGATGATAGGACTGATAAAAACGCTGAACAGCTTATTTCTATTTACCATGAAGATGACCGTGATATTATTAGAGAAGCGTTAGTTGATTGTATTACAAATAAAGTACCTAAAAGTTTACCCCTTCGAATAAATGGATTAAAAGGAACAAAAAAATATGTAAGACTTACTTTTGATCCTTTTGTGGTAAATGATGTAACTGTGAAATTATATGGTTCCTTAAAGGATGTAACGGAAGAAAAAATACTTGAATCAGAAATTGAACAAAGAGAACAAAGATACAGGTTTTTATTCGACAACAATCCTAATCCATTGATAATAGTTGATGATTCAGGATCAGAAGCAATCACTGATGTTAACTTTGCGGCAACGGAATTGTATGGATATACCAAGGAAGAGTTTGTTAGTATGACTACTTATGATCTTAGGCCATCAGAAGATCATGAGATGTTTCAGAATATAGTTAGTAGCTTAGGCAAGAAAGAAAAAGAGGGTGTTAAATCAATAAGAACTAACCATTTAAAGAAGAGCGGTGAGTTGATCATTGTAGATGTTCATTGGAAAAGAATTAGCTTAGGAGGGGTAAGAAACAGGCTGATACTTTTAATCGATATTACAGAAAAAGCAATGTTTGAGCAGGAACTAATTAAAACAAACACATTGCTAAAAACACTTATTGATTCAGCTCCAATTGGTGTGGTTACAGTAAGTACGGAAGGGATAGTAGACAAGGTTTGGAACGCACAAGCTGAAAATATATTTGGGTGGACAAATGAAGAAGCCGATGGTAATTTTCTACCCTATGCTCTAAGGGAAAAGAAAGCGGAAGCACAAAACTATTTAAGGAAGGTTGCAGAAAGCGGGAAAACAGAATTAATAACTATCGAGAGAGAAACAAAAAAAGGAGATGAAATTGTTTTAAGGGAGTATTTAACACCAATACTAGGCAAAGATGGTGAGGTGGAAAAGATAATGCTCTTGATCGAGGATATCACAAGTACCATTAAAGTTGAAAGAGCTTTGGTAGATAGTGAGCAAAAATACAGAAACTTGGTAGAAGCGTCTCATGATCTTGTATGGAGGATTGACGTTGATAAGAATTTCAATTTTATCAATAATGCAAGTAGTACTATCCTTGGGTATGCTCCCGCTGAGTTAATAGGAAATTCGTTTATTAATTACGTTAACCCATCAAAAGCAGAAGAATTAACCAAGGTTCATGAAAAGGTACTTGAAGGTCAAGTGTTTGAAAGCTTCCCTATCGAAATGGTTACCGTGAAAGGAGAAGTAAGGCATCTTACAGGTACTGCGTATCCAATATTAGATGATAATGGAAAAATAGTGGGTTGTTCCGGAACTGCAACAGACATTACTTATTTAAAAAATTATCAATCTCAGTTAGAAGAATCCTTAGCAGAAAAAGAAATTCTTATTAAAGAAATTCATCATCGGGTAAAAAATAATCTTGCTGTTATTTCAGGGTTATTTGCATTACAAGCAATGTATGTAAAAAAAGAAGATGCTGAGACTCTAACAATTTTACAGGAAAGCCAATCCAGAATTAAATCTATTGCCGCAATTCATGAAAAACTTTACCAGAATCATGTTTTTAGTAGCATAGAGATCAAAAGTTATTTAACCGATGTTGTTTCTGAAATAGCAGAGACGTATGAGAGGGGAGATAGGCATATAGAAATTGAAGTTTTAGGTGATGAAGTTTCCTTAAATGTAAATCAAGCGGTTCCATTTGGTATTTTGGCAAACGAATTAATTGTAAATGCTTATAAATATGCTTTTGATGGAAAAGATGATGGAAAAATTGAGATCATTTTATCCACAGTAGGGGAAGAGTTGATTTTTTGCGTTACCGACAATGGCATTGGTTTAGCTGAAGATTTTGATATCAATGAGTTGAACTCACTCGGAATGACATTGATAAAAACCTTGTCTGAGCAATTGAATGCAACGTTTGATTGGGATACTAAAAAAGGAGAGGGAGTTAATTTTAAAGTAAGTTTTGTTCCTGATAAGCTTATCAAATCCACGTGGATAAAAAAAATGCCTGAAAACTAGATCGTTTCCAGGCATTATAAAATGAATTAGGAAGAACTTATCTGTTTTCTAGAGGAGTCCATTCGAGATTCTTTTCGCCTACATACAGCGCACGCGGACGAATTAGTCTGTTATTAGCAGCTTGTTCCATAACATGCCCTGTCCAACCGGAAACTCTACTCATGGTAAAGATACAAGTATAAAGATCCGGCTCAATACCAATAGAATAATAAACGGTGGCTGAGAAGAAATCTACATTTGGGTCAATGTTCTTTTCTTCTTTCATCGTGTTGAGCATATCCATACTCCAACGGTACAGTTCTTCATGACCTGTTTCTTCAGAAAGTGCTTTCGCCATTTTTTGAAGGTGGTATCCACGTGGATCAAACACTTTATATACACGATGGCCGAAGCCCATTATCTTTTCTTTATTCTCAAGTTTTTGCTTAGTGAATGCTACAGCATCGGCATCTTTCCCTTGCTCACTAAGTTCAAGTAAAGTATTCATTACGGCAGTATTTGCACCGCCATGTAAAGGGCCTTTTAACGCTCCAATTGCACCCGTAACAGATGAGTACATATCAGACATGGTAGCTGTAATTGTTCTAGCCGTAAAGGTAGATGCATTCATTCCATGTTCAGCATGAAGAATTAAACAAAGATCCATTGTCTTTTCAGCTTGCTCACCCGGCTTCTCTCCATTTAACATATACAAGAAATTGAATGCGGTGCTGCCTTCTTTCAATGGAGAGATAATATCTTTTCCTTTTCTGGATCTATCGAAAGCTGCAATAATAGATGGAATGCGTGCTGTAATTGAAATAGCCTGATCCATAAATAGGCTCTCATCATATTTACCAAAGGTTGAATCGCTATCAGCCAACATAGAAACAGCTGTTCTAAGCACAGCCATTGGCTCAGCGTCTTTGCTGGTAGATTTTATATAAGTTAGAACAGTTTCCGGTAATTCACGGTGATCGATAAGCTCTTTCTTTAAATGGTTTAGTTCAGAACTATTAGGTAATCGATCGTTCCAAAGTAGAAAGCATACTTCTTCAAATGTTGCATTTTCTGCAAGGGTGTCAATGTGATAACCTGAATAAATAAGATCACCTACTTTACCATCAATAAAACTTTTAGTAGTAGAAAATGCTACAATACCATCAAGCCCTTTGTTGATATGTGGGTATTCTTGTTCGTTAAAACCAGTATGTAAATCAGAAGACATTCGATCTCCAAAATTTAAGTGTTAAATAATTTCTTGTGTATCCTATTCACGGAACCAAAAGTTAAACTGTGTATTTTCTCATTTGCTTAACTAGGCCTGAAAATCTATCCTTTTTGGGAAGACTAATAAAATAAGATTATCTGAAGAAAATTGTAGAATTAATTTATTCTTTTAACATCTGTAAGCGGTTTTCTGTTCCGCAACATAGAGCTTATCTGTGCGTAGATTTTACCCAAAAAATTGAAATGAATAGTTAAAAAGAATGAATTACTCTTTTGATGTAACAGGACTTATTCATTTTCTGTCTGCTATTGTTGCAATGGCTACAGGAATGGTAGTTATTTTAATGAAGAAGGGGACTAAATTACATGTCAAAATTGGATATTCATATGTTCTAAGCATGGCGGTTTTAAATATCTCTGCCTTATTGATTTATGATCTTTTTGGAGGGTTTGGGCCGTTTCATTTTATGGCATTAATTAGTTTTACAACTGTAATCGCCGGTCTTATTCCTGCGTTGTTAAAAAAACCGGAAAAGAAGTGGTTGGAGATGCACTATGAATTTATGCTTTGGTCTGTGATCGGTCTGTATGCAGCATTTTGGTCAGAGACGTTTACCAGATTTTTTAGATTTTCAGGTTTTTGGACCTTAGTAGGCATCGCTACACTTGCTACGGTATTGATCGGTGCTATTCTACTGAAGATGAAGAAGGCAAAAATTCTTGCAAGATTTTCAAAGGAAAATTAAAAGTTTAATTAATCAGCTTAGCTTTTTCCCATAATTGATCCATTTCTTCGAGTGAGGCATCATTAAGACTTTTTCCAGTTTTCTTTAGTTCTGATTCTATGAATCTAAACCGAAATTCAAATTTTTTGTTGGTCTGTCTTAAACTATCTTCGGCAACTAAATTAAAATAGCGTGCTACATTTACCATTGAAAACAGCACATCACCAAACTCATCGGATGAGGCATTAATATCATTTTTTTCCAACGTTTCTTTAAACTCTCCTAATTCCTCGTCCAGCTTTTCCCATGCCAATTTCCATTCCGGCCAATCAAAGCCTACGTTAGCAGCTTTTTCTTGCATTCTCTGTGCTTTAATAAGGGCCGGAAGGTGAGCAGGTAGCCCATCCAAAGTAGATTTCTTCCCTTCCTTCAACTTTATATTCTCCCAATTTACAGCAACTTCTTCTTCTCCAGATACGGTTTGATTTTGAAACACATGAGGATGACGACGGATAAGTTTTTCCATTAACGAGTAAACAACTTCTCCAATATCAAATGTATTTGTTTCACTGGCAATATTACTATGGAATACAACGTGAAGCAAAAGATCTCCAAGCTCTTTTTTGAACTCATCGAAATCATTATTATCCAAGGCCTCTATAGCTTCGTAGGCTTCTTCGATCAAATTATCCTTGATTGAGTAGTGTGTTTGTTTTTTATCCCAGGGACATTCTTTTCTGAGAACAGATACTAACTCAATGAGGTCTTCAAATTTTCTGCTTGGCTGCATAAAGAATCAAGAATTAAGGATTCAAAATTAAAAATTAAGGTACTAATCTTTAATTTTGAATTTTTAATTAACTACGTTTTCTTTTTCTTTTTTTTAGCCGCCGGAAACAGAATGTTATTTAGTATTAAGCGATACCCCGGGCTGTTAGGATGCAGGTCTAAATCAGTTGGAGGATCGTTTACTCTATGTGTATAATCTTCTGGATCGTGTCCTGCATAGAACGTCCAAGTACCTTGGCCATAATTGCTGTGAATATACTTTACTTGATTTCTACCGGGAGATTCGGCTAGGATCACAACAGAAGATTTTACTTTCTCTTTTCTGAAGGCAGTTGTTTGTCCATAAAAGCCTTTTACTGAACTTACATGATTTTGAGTAAGCATTGTAGGAACTGGATCCCATTTTGCTGAAAACTCAAAAAGGGTAAAGAAATCAAGGGAACGATCAATTTCTCTGATTTGAACAGGGACGTCAATATCAGCATGTTCATACTGATAGGGGTCAATAATTACATTAAAATCTTCAAAGGCTAAGGTTTTGGAATAATCCAGGTTATCTTGAGCATTGGCATCAACTGCGTCTCCGTCAAATTGAGATGGTGCGATATCGATTCCCTCGGCTGCCAAAGCAATATCAAAAGTATCCGTTCCTGAACACATGGCAAATAAGAATCCTCCGTTTCCGACATATTCTTTTATCGTTCTTGCTACGGCTTTTTTTTGCTCGCTAACCTTTGAATAACCTAATTCTTTTGCCATAGCTTCCATCTGTCGTACTTGAGTTATATACCATGGAACCCTGTTATAACTAGCCCAAAATTTTCCAAACTGACCTGTGAAATCTTCGTGATGAAGATGCAACCAATCATACTCTTTTAATTTACCTTCCAGAACTTCTACGTCCCATATTTTATCGTATTCAACTTCAGCATACGTTAGGGCAAGTGTAACAGCGTCATCCCAGGGTAAAGCTTGATCAGGAGTGTAAACAGCGATTTTAGGTGCTTTTTCAAGATTTACAACAGAAGTATTTGAACCCGGTCGCTCAACTTCTTGTAGAATTGAAGCAGCTTTGGAGTCACTCACAGTCTCTAAACTAACATTTCTCAACCTGCTTTTTCTAACAATGTCGCTATCGATATTAACCAAAAAGCTTCCTCCACGATAATTAAGCAACCACTTTACCGGATATCCATCGGTAATATGGTTAAACACTACACCATAAGCTTTCAGGTGGTTTGTTTGACTGGCATCCATCGGAATTAGTACTTGTTGTTGAGCCTGAATACTTAGACTCAAAAGAAAGAAAGCAAGCAATAAAAGGATTTTTTTTAACATCTAAATATTCCTTTTTGAAAGTTCAGAAAGTTGTTTTCGAGCATAGGGAGCATAAAAACCTTGTGGAAATTCAAGGATTAATTCCTCAAAATATTGCTCTATTATTGAAATGGAAATTTCTTTATTGGAAGTTAGGTTGAAAAATCTTTCTTCAGGAGATTTTGGTTCTTTATTAACGGAGCTTTCAGATCGACTAGCTTTGTTATTGAAAGCCTCTAAGGCAAATGTAGCTCTTTGCCACAACAGTTGTTCTTTTTGAGGAGTATTACTATTTGTTGAAAGATATTTTTCGTTTAGATATAGAATAGTTTCAGCAGATATAGTTGGATTTTTTGATAAAAGTAGCAGTGAATTATCATATAAAGATTGAGCAGATTGATTCTCCATCAAGGAAATAAGGGTTTCTCCAGATTTTTGATAGCTACCACAAAGTGATTCAAAAATGGCATCAGCAAATGGTTTTAGAATTATATCTGATGTATCTGTAGCTAACCCTTCTTGAATCCAAAGCCTGAGCTCTAAAGCATCGTTTGCGTAGTAGGATGTATTTTGACGACCCAGGGTTTTTAGTTGTATAGTAGCGAATTCAAAATCTGATGAGAAAAAATCGGTAAGTGCTAGAAAATATCTCGTTTTTTCAGCAAGCTCTCCAATTCCTGCTAATTTGTTACTTTTAGTTAACGAAATTCTGGCTTGAGTGAATTCTTTATTTGCAATTTCTATCCTGCCTTGGATATAAAATTCTTCAGCTGTTTCATTTTCTTTGTTAAGAGCACGCAACTTAGTTAGTATTATTTTTGCTTCATTGATATCATGAAGATTGTCTAAAACAATTTCAGATTTCATTAACAATACTCTTGTTATGTTACGGTAATTAGGCGCATTATTGATAATTAAGTTTAATTGATCTAGTGCTTGATTATACAGACTGTCTTTTGAGATAGTAACATCCAGATTAAAGTCGTCCAATTGCTTAGCCCATTCGCTATAAACTTTCGCTAATTCTTCCTGGCTTTGCCATTTTACATTTCCCTGAGCTCGATCAATGTAGTACTGAAAGGCATTTACAGCTAATTCAAACTCTTTATTTCGTCTTAAGCTTCTTCCTAACTGAAAAAGGGAATAATTGAAAGTTGAAGTAGAATTTTCAAATGCTGTTGCTGATGCTAAGGCTCTTCGGTACAATTTATTTTCTTGTAAAAGCCATATTTGAAAACGGAATAAAGTGTTGTAAGCAGGATCTTGAATTGGTATTTCATTCAATTTATCATCTATTTCAAGGATAGTAATATCATTGAGTAGGGGATCATTAAACCGTAAAAGAGAACGTTGGATATTTGAAATTTGATCAGGTTGAGCGGTAAGCCAGGCAATCCATTCCTGTACGGCACCTTCATAATTACCTGCTTGTAGTAATGTAGTAGAGATGTCGTTAAAGAATAGCTGTGGGTTGTTAAAAACTTCACGGGCTTGCCTTAATACATCAACAGCCTTTTGAAATTCATTTAACTCCGACATTGCATTAGAAGTTGAAATATATATCTGAAGATTTCGGGGATTTTGGGTGAGATTGTTTTCCCAAGTTGAATATGCTTTTGCTGTATCGTTTTTAAAATGATAAAGTTGCCCTTCTAAAACTTTAGCTTGAGATGAAATTTGTGGCAAAGGTTTTAGTTTGGCGATGGCTTCCAAACCCTCATCGTACTTTTTAAGCTGAATAAAACACTCTATGTATCTTTCAAGGAAATAAAACTCATTAGGATTATTGGTAACAAGTTTTTCGAACATTGGAAGTGCAGCTTCATAATTTTGTTGCTGCATAAAACGATTAGCTATCTGAAATTCATTTCCCAACTGAGCATTAATACTTGTTGGAATCAAAACCAAGAATATTGAAGCTGCTAATATGGAAGCTAATTTCATCAATTTTGTAGTGATATTCGTTTAATGACTGTAGGAAAATGTGATTTCAGTTCGGAATATAGCCTGTTTAAAGGTAAACCTACCACGTTATAAAAATCTCCTTCAATTTTTTCTACGAAAGTGGCACCCCAATCATCCTGAATTCCATAACTACCCGCTTTATCCATAGGACTTCCGGTTTTTATATACGCGTCAATATCTTTTTGATCAAGGTTTGAGAAAAATACTTTAGTAGCTACCGAGAAATTCACCGATCTTATAATTTTTGATTGAGAATTGGTTTCCAGAACTGCAACCCCGGTATAAACGAAATGTTGCTCACCACTTAACTCATTTAACATTTCCGAAGCTTCGATTGCGTTCTCAGGTTTACCTAAAATTTTGTTTTTATTAACTACAATAGTGTCGGACCCTATTATTAAACTATTGGAATTACTGGTTGATACATCACGAGCTTTTTGTAAAGCCAAGCTCTCTACTAGAAGTACAGGATCTTTTTCATCCGTATCCTCATTTACCGAACTTGGAATTACATCAAATTTAAAACCAAGCTGTTGTAATAATTTTTTTCGTCGGGGGCTTTGTGAAGCCAGGATAATTCTCATTCTGTCAGATATAGCCTTTGCAGTTAAAAGATAATTAAATAACTTCTGGTTCCGTTTCAAACTCTGAAAACGTTAAGGTTTATAAAAGATAAATGGCAAAAAAGAATTCAAAGAATATTGACAAACAACCAATGTTCTTCTCATCATTTAATTATAAAATTATCGGAATTGCGATATTTCTCATTATAACAGGTTTTACTGCTATGTATATGGAAAATGAGATAGACGGTTTTATATCTCTGTTCATATCACCGATAATGGTTATGTCTGGTTATGTAATAGTTATATTTGCAATTCTTAAGCACAATAGAGGCGAGCAGGAAGAATCAAGCCAACCCTCTTAAAGTGACTCATCGTCACATAAATATCTTTTTTCTATTTTCACTGATCTTTGTGTTCTTCATTTTTGGAGAAGTTGATGATCATGTCAGGATTGGTATAGCTGTTTTGTTAGCGGCACTTTTCGGAGTTACTGCATTTCTTTTAAACTGGCTCACATATGATGGAGCACTTGCCGCTGCAATTTTTGGAGTTATTTCTTTTGGAATAGGAGATTGGCAAGTAGCCGCCATAGTTTTGTTCTTTTTTATATCAGCTTCATTGTTATCAAAAGACGTTATGGCAACCGAAGATGCACGTTCTATCAAATTCAGAAGAGATGGAAGGCAGGTTTGGGCAAACGGGTTCTGGTTATGTTTATGGATATTAATTTGGTTTATTTCTGAGAATCCAATTTTTTTAGCTGCATCTGTTACCAGTATTGTTGCTGCTACAGCTGATACTTGGGCTACGGAACTCGGAAACAGACCTAATACTAAAGCATATCTTATTACAACTTTAAAAGAAGTTTCAGCAGGAACTGATGGGGGAATAAGCTATAAAGGAAGTTTAAGTGCTTTAATGGGATCGGTAATATTAAGCACTTTGTGTTGGGTTATGTTTAGTGAGATTTCTCTTTTAGTTTGCATTATAATTGGAGCGACAGGTTTCTTAGGATGTTTTGTTGATTCCTTTTTGGGTGTTAAACTTCAGGGTAGCTCATTGAAAATCCCATTTCTTTCAAATAACGAAACAGGGACCATAACGGTAAGCAATAATATTGTAAATTGGCTTTCAACAGGAACAGCGTCCTTATTAGTACTTTTAACTACATTAATTATATAATATGAAGTGGTATAAAAAATTACACTGGCAGATCATTCTAGGTTTAATATTAGGTTTAATATGGGGGCTTGTTTCTGCTTTAGCAGGTTTCAATGAGTTTACTTTAGATTTTATTAAACCATTCGGAACAATATTTATTACCCTTCTTAAGCTTATAGCAGTACCATTGGTTTTAGCTTCGCTGGTTGCAGGTGTAACAAGTTTGAACGATACAGCATCTCTTTCAAGAATGGGCGGCAAAACGGTTATTATCTATCTTTGTACTACAGTTTTTGCAATCACAATAGGATTAGTATCAGTAAATGTTTGGGAACCGGGTAAAGCTCTTCCTGAAGAAACTAAAATAGAGCTTCAGGAAACCTATCGAGATAATGTAGGTGAAAAAGAAGAGGATGCGATGAAAGTAAAAGAACGCAGACCTTTAGATTTTATAGTTGGAATAGCTCCTGATAACTTTTTCAAATCAGCTAGTGAAAATTCCAATATGCTTCAGATCGTATTTGTAGCAATATTATTGGGAATTGGAATTATTAAAGTAGGAGGGGAAAAAGGACAGCTTCTTGTAAACGTATTCGATTCTTTTAATGATGTCATTATCAAAATTGTAGATTTGATAATGAAAACAGCACCATATGGTGTATTTGCACTCATGGCTGCATTAATTGTTGATCTTGCAGGAGATGATCTCGGAAAAGCAGGAGATCTGTTATACGCGTTAGGAGCATACTGCCTTGTAGTAGTATCAGCGCTTATTTTGCATGTATTATTGGTGTATACAGCAATGTTTAAAATCTTCACAAAAGTAAGTTTAGGTACTTTCTTTAAAGCAATAAGACCTGCAATGTTATTGGGGTTCAGCACAAGTTCAAGTTCAGCCACACTTCCTGTAACAATGGAAAGAGTAGAAAAGAATCTTGGAGTAGAAGAGGAAGTTTCTAGTTTTGTTTTGCCTATTGGTGCAACAATTAATATGGATGGTACGAGTTTATACCAAGCTGTTGCGGCAGTTTTTATTGCACAAGCGTTAGGGATGGATTTAACTATAATTCAACAATTAACCATTGTACTAACAGCAACATTAGCTTCAATTGGAGCTGCAGGAGTTCCAGGAGCTGGAATTGTAATGTTAGTTGTTGTATTGCAGTCAATAAATGTGCCTGTTGAAGGTATAGCACTTATATTGGGTGTAGACAGAATTCTTGATATGTGCAGAACAACAGTCAATATTACAGGTGATGCTGCCGTTGCACTAACAGTGGCTTCAACTGAAGGAAAACTCGGCACGCCGAACCTGGATGATTAAAATTTGAATTTCTTGAATTTTAATATGCCTTTTAATAAAGAAATAGTTTAATTATAGAATAGTATTAGCATTGTAAAATAGGGAATGCCTATGGCGGAACCGCTACAAAAAAAAGCACTCTTCAGAACACTACATATCGCCCTTTTCTTTTTTGTAATCTTTATTACAAAAAACTCCTATGCTCAAACATTGCTGCTACCAGGGGATGTTGTATTCGTTTCGGTTAATTCAAGTTCGAATGAGTTTGAACTTGTGTCTTTGATTGAACTGGAATCAGGAACAGAGTTCAGTATTAATAATGGAGTATGGAATAATAGTGAGCAAACTTTTACCGATGGCGATGAGATCAATGTTTTTGTTCAAAAAAAGATAGAAGCTGGAACCCCTATAAAGTTTAATGCGGAACCTAACGATCAGGTTTTGATAAACGGTTCAATAAATTTATCACAAGAAAGAGAGCAATTGTTTATCTATCAAAAGGATAAAGAACAATTTCGATTTTTATACGCTCTGGGATGGGGAGATAAAGATGGTAAAAAAGATCGCTCCTTCTTTGGTTCTGATTTGCCTGAAGTGCTGAATGAAAATAAAAATACAGTTCTCAAATTAGGGAGTAACAACAATTATCAATATTACATTAGAAACGGCGCCAGCGGTACTAAAAAAATGTTACTCACATTTATTTCAAATGCCGGATTCTGGAGAGGAAATGATGAAGCCGGATTCCCAGGATTCGGAACCTCTTTTAATTTATTAGCTCCTCCTGTAATTCTTTTTGATGAAAGTCTTACTGCAGTAAAAGAAAACAGGAAACAGACTTCACTGAATGTAGCTATTTATGAACACGATGGATCCAAACTCACTGTCGATGTCGCTTTTGATTCAGTTTCAAGCTCCCTAATGAGAGATGAAATTGATGGTTTTAGTTCGCAAACGATCAATTTTACAGGATTAATAGGAGATGCTGTGTATGAAATCGAAGTACCCTTAAAGGATGATAATGATTACGAGGGGCTCGAGTCTGGAATATTTAGTCTTCAAAATTTAAGCAGTGGGAGATTCGGTGATTTTATAACACATACTGTACTAGTAAGTGATGATGAAATTCCAGAAGTCAAATTAGAGCTTTCAGAAGATCATGGCGATGACATTCTTTTGATCCATAATTTGGAGAGCAAAGAAATTGACCTAAAGAACTGGGAACTTGAAAACAAGGATGCCCGTATTATCTTTCCCAGAAATACGATGCTTGGCGTTGGAGAAACATTGGTTGTGTTTAACTCGATAAAGAATGATTCGGAAATAGTATCAAATTCTTATGGAATATCGGATGAAGAAGACTTGAAAATATTTGCTTCAGGTTTAATTCAGCTTAAAAACGATGGAAATGAAAAAGTTGCTGAAATTGAGATTCTAAAGAAAGAAAAGAATGAGTCTCAAAATTTAATAAGCGACAACAGAGTAAATACATCTAATACCGGAAACGAATCATCCAATATAACTGAGCAACGAAGAAACAACGTGGAAACTACAAATCCCGGTTGGAAAGCTCTTTTTAAATCAGAAATAAGTATTGACGATTTTGCGTCAACCGAATTTTATTATTGGGATGTAAATGAATTACGTTTTAGAATTTATGAGAATGCAGGGTCCGAAGTAAATGATCATTTACTGATTGGGTATTTTGATAAAGATGCATCTGAAAAACTGCAGAAATTGAAATCAAAGAATACTGATTCTGCGAAGTCGCTTAATCTTTCAATTAAGTCATTAGATCTGGACGAAAATGGATTAATTCAATCTACAGAAGGTTTGAATTTAGTAAAAAATAATACATCCGTCGCTTTCTCAGCCCAGCAATTGATAAATGTTTTACAGGCTAAATTGGAGCAGGTTGAAAATATAAGCGTCTACAAAAGTTCTACAAATTTTGAAAAAATCACTAAAGTAGATGCTGAAGCTATGATCTTTTCAGGTGATCTTTTTTGGTTGAAGTTTAATTCCGAATTTAGTGAGCAAGATCTTTCTATAAACGTAGAGGAATTAAAAAATCCGGTTGTTGAACAAGAAAAAATTGAAAAGGGAGTTTTAGAATTAGAATTAAAAAGTAAATCTACTTCTTCAAATTTGGTGGTCACTTTTATCCCTGAGGAAGCATTTCCTGATAATTCTTTAAATTTCAAACTAAATAAAGAATTATATCTCTCAAATTTGACTGAAACGGTTCTTGCTACAAATGTATCTAATAATAGATACGATGCTTTTGAGATTAATGTTAATTCGGGAAATATAACTTCACTTCCAATTGAAATTGTATCGCCTGTAAGCGGTGAACTTGAATTAAAAGTGAATGAATGGGGAGATATTCCCGAAGGTTGGGTTATTATGATCGAAGACTTAAAAGAAGATAAGTCTTATGAAATTCATGAGAACTGGTCTTTAAAATTTAATTATTCCAATGTAAGTGCTACTAATGAAGATAAAGTAATGCTTCCTTCTATAGATGATCGCTTTACGTTAAAGGTAATCCCAAAAGAGTTGGTAGTTAAGGAAGAAGAAGAATTGCCTTCGAATGTAGAATTACATCAGAATTATCCGAATCCATTTAACCCAACAACTGTAATTTCTTTCTATATGCCTGAGGAAGGTCTTGTAAAGTTGTCAGTATTCAATATTGTTGGACAACCGGTAGCAGTGCTTCTCAATGAAACCAGAGCCCGAGGAGCGCATTCTTATGAATGGGATGCTTCGGATATGCCAAGCGGGATATATATTTATCAACTAGAAGTAGGTACTAAAATTATGACAAGAAAAATGACTCTTGTTAAATAACAATAACTATAAAATTTAAAATTAATTTATTTCCATCATAAAATGGTTACAAAGAATATTCAAGGCATCGATGTTCCCGAAATCGGACTTGGCACATTTAAACTAATCGGGAAAGAGTGTGAACAAATTGTAAAGTTAGCACTTAATCTTGGCTACCGACATATTGATACAGCCCAGGAATACAAAAACGAAAGAGAGATTGGTTCTGCTATCAAGCAAGCTCATATCCGAAGAGAAGAACTTTATATTACTACTAAAATATCCATGTTAAATATGGAGCCGGATGATGTAATAAAATCCACCGAAAGATCTCTTCAAGACTTGGATGTTCCGTATTTAGACTTACTTCTGATTCACTGGCCAAATCCTGACGTTGATATAGAAAAAACTATTGAAGCTATGCTTTCAATAAGAGATCAGGGTAAAGCGCTCAATATTGGGGTAAGTAATTTCCCTATGAAACACCTTAAGGAAGTTAATGATGAATTAGCAGCGCCTATTTTTTGTAATCAAGTGGAATACCATGCCAATCTGGGGCAGTTTGATCTACTGGATTATTCAGCTGATAATGATCTTATGGTTACTGCTTATAGTCCGTTAGGGCAGGGAAAAGTACTTGAAGAACCATTGATAAAAGACCTTGCTCGAAAGTATGGAAAATCACCTGCTCAAATCGCTTTAAGATGGTTAATTGAGCAAGAGCAAGTGGTGGTAATTCCAAAAGCATCATCAAGGGTTCATTTGGAAGAGAATCTGGATATTTATGATTTTGTTTTGGAAGATGATGATTTCTATGCAATCGATGAATTACCTAAAGATCAAAGAATTGTGACTCCGGATTTTGCACCCGATTGGGATGCTGTATAATATTTATATATCCGAGAACGAAGCCAGAGCTATTATTTCATCTCGTTGGTTTTTTAATTGATGAAAAGTTGAAGCCTGTTCTGTCGCTTTAATTTGAGAAGTTATAGTATCACCATAAACAGATTCTCTAAGAAATATGATGTCAACTTTGTTGGTTCTGTAAATTTGCCCCTCATTTAATGGTTCTTCCATCCACTCCAGATATCTGGCATTATTTACATGCTTATTCATATCCAGATCTGAGCGACGAACAGGAATTATTTTTTCAGAAGATGGTTCTTCAATTTTAGGGATCTTACTTGAGTTGATCGGAAGGACATGTTCTCTATCAGACAATCTTGTATTTAAAATATCCTGTGTCATTCTAGTTGGTCGCCTTGTTTTCATATTGATCATCATCCAATAGCTTAAACATACCGCAATTTCATCTCCATTTTCATTTAATATTCTGTAATTACGGTAAGCTCTTAAAGCATCGCCAGCTGCAGGCCAAGTTTCTATTGTTATTGATTCTCTCCATTTTGGATACTCATGGATTTTTATATCCATTCTATGCAGAACCCAGGTTAAGCCTTGTTTATGCAGATCGGTAATATCAAAATTTAAAAGAAGAGCATGATTCCCTGCTACTTCTTGAAAGAGACTACACACGGATGAAAGTGTAATTTTACCCGAAGTATCAACTTCACTTGCTCTCACTTCAAATTGTTCAGAATAAATTGCTGCGGTATCCATTTATCAGGTTATTTTTTTAAGACAACTTAAAAAATGTGAATACAAGTTCCCTCATAAAAAAAGAAGTCTTAACTTAAAGCATGCTAACAAAAAGAATTATCCCTTGTCTGGATATAAAAGAAGGCAGAACAGTTAAAGGAGTAAATTTTGAAGGGCTAAGAGATGCAGGAGATCCTGTTGAGCTGGCTAAGAAATATTCGGATGAGGGTGCTGATGAGTTGGTTTTCCTTGATATTACTGCAACTCTGGAAAAAAGAAAAACTCTGATTGCGTTGGTTCAAAGAATTTCATCTGAAATCAATATCCCATTCACTGTTGGTGGTGGAATTAAATCGGTAGCAGAAATAGAAGAATTATTGAAAGCGGGAGCAGATAAAGTTTCTTTGAACAGCAGCATTGTAAAAGATCCTGAATTGATCAACAGAGCATCAGAGGCATTTGGAGCTCAGGCAATTGTAGCGGCGGTAGACGCAAAAAAAACAGGTTCTGAATGGAGTGTTTTTATCAAAGGTGGAACTGAGAATACCGGAAAAGACGCGCTTGAATGGATGAGAGAAGTAGAGGAAAGAGGAGCAGGAGAAATATTACTTACCAGTATGGACCGAGATGGTACTAAAAATGGATTTGATCTGGAATTACTTTCAAAAGTAGATGCCTGCGTAAACATACCAGTTATTGCCAGTGGTGGAGCTGGTACAATTCAACATTGTATTGATGTAGTTAAGATTTCTAACGTGGATGCGGTACTCGCTGCAAGCATTTTTCACTTCAAAGAAATAGAGATTTCAGAACTAAAGAGAGCTATGAAAGCAGAAGGAATCCCTATGAGACTAAATTTTGCATAAATTTTAAATTTTATTTATTTAGGCTATTTTCATTATATCCGTTATTAAATTAACAAGTCTTATATTAACGGAAGCGCTTTTCTAAAAAACAGAGAGACTTAGGTCGATGTCAGGTAGTGATAAAAAATGCTTTTCAAGCATTTTAAACCTAATTTTTTAAGTGACGCATAAATTTGGGTGGTTTTGAAATATTTGAAATAGTCCTGAAAATTTACCTTTTTTGTGCTTCTTCCTTCTTAAAAACAATTAGCGCTAACGGGAAAATGTCTAATAAATTTAATTATTGCTCTGATGAACATTCTGCCTGTGGGGTTGGATTTATCACAAGTAGAAAAAAAAAGTATACTCATAGTCACTTGATAGAAGGGTTGCACGCCTTAAGGTGTGTTGAACATCGTGGTGCGTGTTCAGCTGATGGAATAACAGGAGACGGCGCGGGTATAATGACAGATATCCCGTTTGAAATGCTTGGATTTGAAAAAGATACTGTCGCAGTTGCTACATTGTTTTTAGCTACTGATGAAGACAAGCAAAGGTCAGCGCTAAATATATTTGAAAAGACCTTTAATTTTTTCGGTCTTGAGATCCTAGACTATAGAGATGTACCGGTAAATCATTCGATATTAGGTAAAGATGCGGCAGCAAATGTCCCTGTAATTAAACATGCGATCATTAAACGTCCTGAAAGAAGTAAAACTAATTTCTCTTTTGATAAACGATTGTACAATGCTAAACAATTAACCCGTTCAAAACTTTCTGAAGCTTTATTGATTCAAAGTCTTCATTTCGCATCATTATCAGCCCAAACTATTGTATATAAAGCTTTGACTAAAGCAGAGGCATTAGATGAATTTTATCCTGATTTAAAAAATAAAAAGTTTACTACTCGTTTTTGTTTGTTTCATAGACGGTTTAGTACAAACACTAAAACATCATGGGATAAAATTCAGCCTTTCAGATTGATCGGCCATAATGGGGAAATTAATACAATAGCAGGTAATCGTTCTTGGGCTAAATCTAGAGAAAAAATGATAGGAGCCGAGCGAAATGAAATTCTTACAAGGAAGAATATTAGCGACTCGGGAAGCTTAAATGAAATGGTTGAAGCTCTACGATATCGTAGTAGTATTCCAAACCTGGAAGATATACTGGCTATCATGATGCCTCCAGCTACAGAAGAAAATGAATTTTACACATTCTGGAGCAGAGCTATGGAACCTTGGGATGGTCCTGCCTTCATTACCTATGCAAATGGATATACCATAGGTGCTCGTTTAGATAGAAATGGTTTCCGCCCTTGTAGATGGGTACGTACTGAAGATCACTTTTACCTTTCCTCCGAAGCAGGAACTTTTCATATAGAGGAAAATAAGATAGAAGGAAAAGGGACACTTTTTGCAGGAAGAGGTGTTACTGTTGATCTAAGTTCTGGAGAAGTTTTATTCCGAGATCCAAGCCATTCCAAAGAAAATCATGATGCGACTTTTGATGCTCGCCTTAAACCGATACCGGAACTTGTTGGGGACATCGGAACGAGCTATAAAAAGAAACTGGCTGTTTTTAGTTATACCGATGAAGAACTCGCTAAAGTAATCTATCATATGGCTAAAACAGGAAAAGAACCTGTTGGCTCGATGGGAGATACTGCAAGATTAGCTGTTCTTTCAACCGAACCTAGGTCATTTTTTGATTTTTTCTATCAGAATTTTTCGCAAGTCACTAATCCACCTCTTGATTATATTCGTGAAAAAATAGTTACAGATCTTACAGTTCATTTGGGAAAAAAACCAAATATTTTTGAACCAAAAGAGCTTATTCCTGCTGCTCCGGCTTATGAATTAAAGAGTCCGTTTCTGAGTTTGGCTCAAATGGAGTTTCTAAGAAGCTTGATTACAAAAAGAAGTCCCTCAGATCGCGTTGTGCCATTTGAAATTGATACAACTTTCAAAAGAAGTCATGGAATAGTAGGGTTTAAATCACGCCTAAATGCAATTGGTAAAGAGGCAATTGAAGCTGTAAAAAATGGATATACCATTATAATTTTGAGCGACAGGAACTCAGATTATGATAGTCCAGGTATACCTTCTCTATTAGGATTAAGGCGAGTTGTAAATGCGCTTAATGATGAGGGACTAAAGTTAAATGCCTCGGTAGTAATAGATTCAGGAGAAGTAAAAAGCACGCATCATGCTTCGGCTTTAATAGGATTTGGTGCTCAAGCTGTATGTCCTTTTCTAGCTTTGGATATTGCAAGGAACGATGAACATCGATCTCTAAAAGATTTAGATGCAGATATAAAGGAAAGGAATCTACTTAAAGCATTTGATACTGGTTTACTAAAAATAATGGCAAAATCAGGTATCTCAGTAGTACGAAGCTATCAAAGTGCAAAAATGTATTCAGCTTTAGGGTTAGGACCTAAAGTTATTGAGGAATATTTTCCTCAAGTTCAAAGTCCTGTTGGAGGGATCGAAATTGATCAAATTGCGGAAAGGGTGCTAAATGGAACTCAAAGGCTTTCAAAAGAAGAATTTGAAAACTATAAACCCATCAAGAGTTTTCAATATAAAGAACACGCTCGCGATAAAATGGGGGAAAAGCATTCAATGACTAATTCAAGATCTAAAATCATTCACGACTTAGTTCGGGATAAGAACTTAGATCTTTCAGACATGTCTTTATTTGATGAGTACTTAAAGCTTGGTTTAAATGATGAACCGGTAGCATTGAGACATCTTTTTAAGCCTAAGTACGCAGAAAAGGGAATGTCTTTGAACAAAGTAAAACCAGTAGCTCACATATTACAAAAATTCGGATCAGGCGCTATGTCATTTGGAGCTATAAGTGCAGAATCGCAAAGAGATATTTTTCTGGCAATGAAAGAAATAGGAGGACGATGCAATAGTGGCGAAGGAGGTGAAAATCCTTATTACTACACAGATGGGATTTCTGCTTCAGTTAAACAGATAGCATCCGGTAGATTTGGAGTTACGGCAGAATATTTAGTTTCAGGAGAAGAGATACAGATAAAAGTATGCCAAGGAGCAAAGCCGGGTGAAGGTGGGCAACTAATGGGTTTAAAGGTAAATGAAGACATTGCCAAAGCACGTTATGCAAATCCCGGTTTCGACTTGATATCTCCTCCTCCATTGCATGATATTTATAGTATTGAAGATCTTAAGCAATTAATTCACGATCTGAAGCAATTATATCCTGCTGGCAAAGTGAGTGTTAAGTTGGTTTCAGGAGTTAATATTGGAACTATTGCAGTTGGAGTTGCAAAAGCCGGAGCAGACATCATACAAGTATCAGGAGGAGAAGGCGGGACCGGTGCAGCTTCTTTGAGTTCAATGAAACATGCAGGTTTACCATGGGAAATTGGTTTGCTTGAAGTTCACCAATCATTAATAGAAAATGATCTAAGAGATCATATAGTTTTAAGAACGGACGGCGGTCTCTCAAGTGGAAAAGATATTATACTTGCATCTATACTTGGAGCAGAAGAATTTGATTTTGGAAAGTTATTACTGATTGCCGAAGGTTGTGTAATGGCAAGAATCTGCGAAAAAAATACATGTCCGACCGGGATTGCTACGCATGATCCTAAATTTAAAGCCAAGTACAAAGGCAATAAAGATCATATTGTTGATACCCTCACATACTTAGCTGAAGATGTACGAAGAGAGCTGGCAAAAATAGGAAAAGAATCTCTTCAGGAAATAATGGGAAATACAAAACTTCTATCAATTAATGATGTTCATGAACCACTTATAAATAAATTGGGGCTAGATTTAAGTTTTTTCACTTCTGCATCAGTTTATAATAAAACTGAAAATAAAAAGTCGTTATCTGATGCCATAACGCCCTTGAACTCTAAAATTATTAATGATCTGAAAGATAAAATAGGTCAAAATAAACCAATAAACGCTGAGTATGATATTTATAATACAGATCGGTCGGTATTGGCAACTCTCTTCGGACTTTTAGCAGAAAAAGAAAGCAAAAGCAGGTTAGCATCTATCAAAAAAAGAAATAACGAAATTAAACGCTACGACCAAGAGATCGATCTAGTATTTAGAGGAAGTGCAGGGCAAAGTTTTGGCGTATTTCAAACAGAAAGAGTCAATGTTCGATTAATTGGTGAAGCAAACGACTCTGTTTGTAAGTCTATGAGTGGTGGAAAAATGGTAATTGTACCACCTGAAAATGCAAGGTATAAACCAGAAGAAAATGCCATTATAGGAAATTGTGCATTATATGGAGCCACAAACGGGAAATTCTATGTATATGGGCAAGCTGGTGATCGTTTTGCTGTTCGCAATAGCGGCGCATTAGCGGTTGTTGAAGGCACTGGTTTACATGCTTGTGAATATATGACAAATGGAACGGTTGTTATACTTGGTAATACTTCAGATAATATTGGTGCAGGGATGACAGGTGGGGAGTTGTACCTTTATGAGGATCCACTCTTAAAAGCTAATGGGGATTACATTGTTAAAACAGCAATGACACAAAGTGATACAAAAAAATTAAAAAGGATAGTTGAAGATTATTTCAATGAGACCCAGTCATCTAAAGCTAAATATATATTGAGTGATTGGGAAAACATAAGCAATCGATTTTGTAAATATGTACCACATTCCATGGTTGAAAAAGATCTTATGGTAGAGAATAAATAAGTTGGTTAGAGTTTTTTTTCAGGCTCTTCGGCTAATTTCTTTTTTAGAGTAGCAAGCTCATTTCTTCTACGAACGTAGCATTTGTGTTCCCACCATGAAAGGTAACTTACCCCTGAAAATAGTATTGCCAATGCTATTGTAAACCAAAAAGATTTATCACTCATGGCTAAACTCAATACTGAAAGAGAATAACCAACAGGCCAAAACCCATACAACATTCCCTTTGACAAACTAACCTGGTATTCAGAAATAGATAAGGCGTGTTCTAAATCACCGAGAATTGTGCGTTCAAAACTTTCTGTTTTATTCTTTCTAAGGAATCTGTTGATTATTGCATATACAGTTATTAATGAGAAGAGAACCACAGAAATATATGAGAAGACGTTACCTTCATCTTTTATAAAGTCGAAATAAACAAGAATACCAGCAGCAAGTAATCCTGTAAATATTAATACCCATTCTGTGATATTTGCAGTTCTTCCTGCTTTTCTACTTTTCGCTAAAATTTTTTGATGCAGAGCTTCTTCTCTTAACACATATATAGGTTTATTACTTTGAGAGTCCCAGATCTTTTGTAGCTCATTAAAGTCCATAATGCTCCTTTTTTTTCATTTGGTCTGAAAGGTGATTTTTAATTCGGTGAATTTTTACACCAATATTACTTTCAGAAATCCCAAGTATTTCTGCCATTTCTTTATAACTAAATCCATCTAGCATAAGTAGGGTAATGGATCGATCAATTTTATTCAGTTTTGAGATTTCATGGTAGAGCCATTCTAAACGTTCATCAATCGGTTCTTTATTTTGCTCAAGAATTTTCTCTAACCCATCTAATGTCTGTCTTCCATTACTGTGTCTTTTATTTTTACGAGTCCAGTTTAAAGCAACATTGAGTGCAATTCGATATAACCAGGTGCTTACCTTTGACTCTTTTCTGAAGTTCGGTATTGAAAGCCATATTTGTATAGAAACTTCCTGAAAAAGGTCATTCTGGTTTTCCGGATCAAATGCGTAAGCTCTAACAACTTTAAAAAGAAGGGGTTTATGTTGTCTAATCCAGCTGTCAAATATTTCTAGTTGTTCTTTTTTATGCATATGATCTACCTACTCTATTTGTACCTGAACAAAAGCTATTTCTTACAAATAATTCGAACTTTTTACTCGAGTTAATTATTTATAGCAGTAGGCGAAAATTCAACATTAAATTTTTAAGAATCTTTGCTCGGCGTTTCTAAAATGCTGACCTTTGAAGCAGAAATTTAAATATAGAAAAGAAAAACTAAATGAGCGTTTCTAAAAAGTTAACTAAGAAAGATTATAAGTTTTTGATTGAACTTGAAGAACTTTTATATGAAAGAAAGGTTGAGATGCCGAAAGGTTCTTACACTACATCCATGTATAAGAAGGGCTTGGATAAAATCGCTCAAAAAGTGGGGGAAGAAGCTGTAGAAACGGTTATTGCTTCAAAAAATGAAGGTGATAGCGAGACCATAGCGGAAGCAGCAGATCTATTATTTCACTTGATGTTATTGTTGGCAGAAAAAGAAATTCCAATGCATAAAGTTGTAAAATTGCTTCGCAAACGTCATAGCAGAGGCAATCACAAGCATATTGGGGAATAATTAAATAAAAAGCCCGATTCAGTTAAGAACCGGGCTTTCTCTCTCTATCACACATTATAGCTTTCAGCTACTCGCTTCTAGTGTAATATCTTCTTCAAGTTCTATGTCCTCACCATCTTCTAATTCAATATCTGTGATGGTAGAGTCATTGTAAGCTTCGTTAGTTGGTTTGATCTCAATTTTGTAGGTGCCATTACTGAGACCTATGATCCTGAAATCACCATTTTCATCAACTTGAGTACCTGAAGTATCTGTTCCTGCTATTGCATATACATAAGGATTTGCATCGGTTGGAAGAATTGTTCCTGAGATACTACCTGATGTAGTCAAGTTCGCAGTCTTTAATACAGGCTTCAGGTTATAGCCTCCGTTGCCTGTTACAACAATTGATCGAGAAGCGTCAAAGTCGATAACCAGATCATAAACCTGATCAGCTTCGATATCAGCTTGTACAAGTAATTTAAAACCTGAAGTTTGACCACTTGGTGTATTTAGTTGAATTGTATCTCCACTATTCAATACAACAGTATTCTCATCACCAAGAACAAGTCTAACCTGATTGTAACGTCCTTCTTTTAATTCAACTTCGCCTAAATCTAATGTAGCACCATTTTGATAGTCCAGGAGATTTACAGTAATAGTATCGTTAAAAACGACCTTCCATCCATGATCTTCAAGTTCATCATTGTCCATATCTTTTGTTTCATCGAGATCATCATCATCTTCATCATTTGCATTTACCAACACCTGATGAATTTCAATATTAACTTCAGCATAATCGGCAGGGGCATCAGTTAGAGAAACCCTCATGGTACCACTCCCGTCTCCGCTACTGCAAGCAGTAAGACCAAAGCCTACTAAAAGAGCAATTAATCCAAATATTTTGTTTCTGAAATTTATTACAGATCGTAACATGTTTGTTGTTTTGTTAATGTTCATTTACAACTTGAACATGCTACTAATGAATAAGTTCCAAGCATTAATGAGAAGACAAGAACATAGGCTGTCTTATAATTTGTAAATAATTAATTCTATATAATTTAAATAGTAGTACAGAAGTGTTTAGTTATACCTAAATCTGAAAAATATGAACAGGTTTATTTCTTTAATAGATCTCTGATCTCTGTCAATAAGATCTCTTCTTTTGAAGGCTCAACGGGTTTAGGATCCGGTTTTTTATCTTCTTTTTTCATGAAATTATTGTACATCTTAACAATGCTAAAAATGGTAATTGCTACAATAAAAAATGTGATTACTGTATTAATAAAGACTCCATAATTAATGGTAACAGCCTCTACTGTTCCATCAGCTAGTATCTTTTCCGAAACGGTGATTGTTAGTTCGCTGAAATCAACTCCTGCAATTAAATATCCTACAGGGGGCATTATAATATCATTTACAAATGATTTTACGATCGCTCCAAAGTAGGTAGCTAGAATTAAACCAACAGCTAATTCTATTACATTTCCTTTGGATACAAATTTTTTAAATTCCTGTATTAAATTTTTCATTTAGCCTGTCCCTATAATTTTCTAATAACTGTTATATACTAAACAACAGATATATCACTATGAAACATTCATTATTTTTAATAGCATTTCTTTTAATACTCAATTCATCTACAAAATTTGATACCTACTTAGCCGAAAGCTTGACTCAAGAATTTGATATCAATGACTATACATGGCTTGTTGGTTCGTGGGAAGGAGACGGTTTTGGGGGTACGTCTGAAGAGATATGGTCTGTTCCACATAATGGTACTATGATGGGAATGTACAGACATATTAAAAATGGCGAACTAATTTTTTATGAGTTTCTATTACTTGATGAATCGGGACTTAGATTAAAGCATTTTCATCCTGATCTAAAAGGCTGGGAAGAGAAAGACGAAACTACGTTTTTTAAAATGATCGACTATTCTTCAACGAAAATTGAAATGAAAGGGCTTATTTTTGAGAAGAAGTCGGAAAATCAGATGGAAATCAGACTTAAACTAAACCGTAATGGGAATATAGAAACGGAAGTTTTTACAATGAACAAAATTGATTTATGATTTACAGCTGTGGAATTGGTAGTTTTGTTAAAGTTAAAAAATTGAATAAATCTGATAAGTTAAAATGAATATCACAGTCAACTGGTTACAGAAAGACTTCCATATGGAAGCGGCAAATGAAGAAGGCGGAAAAATTAGAATTGACGGTAACACGCAAGTTGGTGGGCTGGAAGGAGGGATTAGCCCAATGCAACTTTTACTCGCAGGAATTGGAGGGTGCAGCGCTATTGATGTTATCTCAATATTAGAAAAACAAAAACAGGAACTAACAAATTTGACAGTTGAAGTAAATGCTGATAAAGTGAAACTTAAAGAAGGCTACTCAGAGTTTAAAAAAATTCATCTTCAATTTAAACTTTCCGGAGATCTGGACACTAAAAAGGTAGAACGCGCTCTGAATTTATCAATAACTAAGTATTGCTCAGTATCCAAGGCACTGGAAAAAGGTTCAGAAATCAGTTACGACTACACTATAGAAAAATAAACGTTTCCTCAAAAAGGCTCTATTTTGCCTCTGCGTATCTTATTTAGTACATTGAATATTATAAATTTCAATAAAACAATTACTTACTATATGGCTAAATGCGAGTTATACCAAGATGTTAAAGAACAATGGCGCTGGAGACGAGTAGCAAAAAATGGAGATATAGAAGCTCACTCAACTCAAGGTTTTGAGACAGAAGAAGAAGCCCGGAATAATGGTAAAGAGTGCAAAGAATGTACGAGTTACCTAAAAAAGTTTTATTAATAAAAATAAAAGGAAGTACGGATTAAATTCAATCGATGCCTGTACTTCCGAAACCACCTTCACCGCGTTCAGTTGAATCCAGTTCTTCAACTTCTTCAACGGAGAACTGAGTTACCGGAGCTATAACCATTTGGGCAATTCGGTCTCCATGATTTACTATAAAGTTCTCTTTACCATGATTGACTGCGATTACTTTAACTTCTCCTCTATAATCGGCATCAATTGTACCCGGAGCATTAAGCATTGTAATTCCATTCCGAATTGCTAAACCGCTTCTAGGTCTGATCTGAGCTTCGAAACCAACAGGAATAGACATTTGAAGCCCCGTAGGGATCAGCATTCTTTCACCTGGTTTTAGTGTCAAAGATTCATTTAAAGCAGCTCTGATATCCATACCTGCCGCAGATTTACTTTCATATTCCGGTAGTGGCAAATCTCTAGCATGAGCTAGCTTTTTAAAAAGAATAGAACTCATAATTCTTCACGTTTATATTCAATTAATCTTACAATGGCGTTCCCAAAAAGGACTTTTACCCGCGCTTCCAAAGGAACTCTTAAGTCGTCAGCCAGAAACCAAGCACGGAAATCACCCGAGAATCCGAAGGGGCCATCAATGTTTTCTGTAGTTCCTTCACTCAAATAGGTTTCTACATTTCCATCGAAAGGCGCATATTTCCGCATTTCAATTTTCGATGAATTAGTCATATTAATATAACCTAGTTTCTTGGTTACGTAAACAGGCAAACGGGAATTTATATCACTCCCAGCATAAAGTCGTGAAAAGAAAAATATTTCCTGACCTGATGTTGCAGGTTCTACAAGATCCAGAGTGTCACGGGTATCGTCTTCTTCTTTATATCGAACTACATTTTCAATTCGATCGAATTCATAAACTATCTCTTTGTACTTATCTTCATCAACATTGTCTTTCCAGTAATAGGAAGTGACAGGAATTCCATCTTTATTTATAAAGAACAAAGAATGAAAAAGGTCCAATTCTTTGCCAACCAGAGGAATTCGGGAATTAGAGCGGATTTCTGTAACTAAATGTTTCGACGTAATTCCGTTGTACAGAGTATCCGAAAGTAATTCTACTTCTACCCAGCCAAGTTTTAAGAAACCATATTTCACTTCATACAAAAATGTTTCTTTAACAGTGAAGAAATCATCCATAATGGGCTGATTTCCTGAACTTGCAGGATAGGAATGCTGAGAAAACAGATTAGTTGAAAGGTAGAAAAAACACAAAAAGGCTAGAACGATTTTTTTCATAAAATGAGATCGATCTATTCTTCGTTTGAGTCTTCAATTCCAATAAAATTTTGGAATGCTTCTTCGTCGTAACCAACAAGCACAGCCTCATCTAAAACAAGAACAGGGCGCTTTATCATAGACTGGTTTTCAGCTAACGTTTTAATGATTTCTTCTTTTGAAAGATCCTTTTCTTTTAACTCCAGCTTTCTATAAGTGGTACCGCGTTTATTTACTAACACATCAAGACCAACTTTAAATTCAAGCTCATTGATTTCATCAATAGTTAGAGGTTCCTTTTTCAAATCAATGAATTCAAATTCGATCTCGTTTTCAGTTAACCATTTTTTGGTTTTTTTGATGGTATCACAATTATTTATACCAATTACATGCAACATAGCATTTCAACAATTAAGTTTTGTATTTTCAGTTAAAGATAAGGTTTGCTAATTCAATAACGAACACCAATCCAGTTTACACACAAGCATTAAATGAAATTCATTCCAAAAATATTAGTGATATTTGGTTTCCTGTTATTGGGTTGCACAAGTAACGACGCTCAAAGAGAATTCGAAATAGACGCATATCAAGACCCAGCAGGTATAACAAGTACATCTGCTCAAGGTGAAGTGACAAGTGAAGATCCTGATGATTGGAGAGCATCACCTTTTTTTCAGGGGTTAATTGAGGTGAAACCTGCATATCCTAATCCAATTGAATTAGGCGGAGTTATAGAGTTCGAGTATTTTGTTTTAAGTACGCAACCGGTTAATGGACTTCAAGTTGTAACGAGAGGTGTTAATGGACAATTATCAAATTACATTTATACCAGTTCGAGTAATCCGTTACCTAATGGAATTGATAATTTTAGGATAGATTCTAAATCACTAAGTCCGGATGGTTCAGATGCACTGGCAAGAGGCTTACACCGTGTATTCTTTTTTGATCTAAATCAGCGGTTGATTTCTTATGGAGATATTAGAGTTGAGTAGCAATAGTTAACTTAGTCAATGTAACGCAACATTTTTTGTATTAAGTAGTAGAGATATCATTATTCAAATTTTTAAAAAAAGTTAGGATTATGAAATCTCGAATTACTACACTCAGTTTAGCGCTGGTTTTGGTAGCAGTATTCGCTATCAACACAACCGTAAAAATACATCATGATGAAGATGCAATTAAAGAAGTTCTTGAAACAGGGTATGTTCATGGGGCTTTTAATGAGTTGAACCCGGAAGCGATGACCAAAACTTTCCATGAAGACTTTGCAATATTCTCGCCGGGAAAAGAAGGAAAGATAAATCGATATCCAATAGCGAACTGGGTGGAAGGAACAAAGAAGAGAAAGTCTGATCCGAATTTTGATGCGGCCAACAACAAGTGGGAACATAAATTCAAGAGAGTAGATGTGGCCGGTAATGCAGCTCATGTAGAATTAGAGCTTCATCGAAACGGAAAGCATGTTTATACTGATTACTTGTCTCTTTTAAAGTTTGAAAATGACTGGAAGGTGGTAGCTAAGGTGTATCATCAGCATGAAACTCCATAACTACTAGTTACCGAAATAGTTTTTCAAATAATGATCTAAAGTGTCAGGAAAGTTAGGTCCTCGTAAATTTTTGGCAACTATAATTCCATCCGGATCAATAAGGTAAGAAGTCGGGTATCCGGTTATTCCATATTGATTCGGAATTTCATTGGAAAGTATTTGATTCCACTGCACATTAAATTCCTTGAGTGTTTTTGAAAGTCCTTCTTCAGTATCGCTTCCAGCTACACCTAAAAAATCAATTTTTGATTTATCTATAGCATTATAAGTTTCAACATGCATGGGAAGTTCATCAATACAGGGGGCGCACCAACTTCCCCAAAAATCCAGAAATACAAACTTTCCTATATAGTCATTTAAACTAATTTCTTGTCTCGATGTAAATTCATTTCCGGTGATTGGTTTTGCGGGAAAACCTATCTGAGTTGAAAACAGCACAGTATCTTCCGGCAATTCCTTGAGTCGTAATACCATTTTATTTGCATCTACGCCCAGATTCTGAAAGGTTCTGTCATTGAGTCTTAAGTATTCGTTTAATTCAATTGGTTGCTGTGGATGTAATGAGTCTCTTTTGCCGATTAAGAGAGAAGTAGCTGAACGAAATTCAGTACTTTGAAAACCGTTACTGATTTGAATCGTTGAATCCTGAAACTGAGCGGTATAATAAACGGGATGGTAGTTCATTAAACCAAATTTGTTGAAACGTATTTCTAATTTTGTCTTTAGATCTGTAACGGAATCATTTCTTAGACTTTGATAATTGAGGGTATGCACTTTGGAGTCAGAACTATTCTTTAAGCCTGTTTCATTAACTGATGAAAAGGTCTTTTCATCTTCGAAGCTCAGATCATTGTCGGTATCAATTCTGTAACTTAAATTACCTGATTCGTCTTTGGTAATTACTATATGTGTAAAAGACTTGATTGCTTGCTCCGTTAAGTCATCCATTTCAGGATCAAAATTCCAGCTGCTTTTTAAGTCCTCAAAACGTGCTGAGTCAATGTTTCCGGCTTTATAGTTTTGATAGGCAAATTGATGAGCATCGAACCAAATTTGTTTAATCACAGGTTCTTTCCATGAATCCGGAATTCCTTCAACATCAACTCGCGTTTCAGACCAAAAACTATTTGGCGAAGGTTTTGTAGATATAATACCAAAACGTTTATAGAAATCGCCCACTCCATCATGAGAAGTAATCGGCAATTCGTGTATAATTACTTTGTCTTCAGGGGTCTTTTGGACACATGAAATAAGTAATAATAATGGTAGCAGTTTCAAAACTTTAAGCGTGTCTTTAAAATATAAAACAAAATCTAAAGTCAAAAAAAATAGCAATTAACGTTTTAAGCATTTGACCAATAGATCCACAACCTGGTCGATCTCATCTTTTGTGATCACAAGAGGAGGTACAATTCGTATCACATTTCCTCCGGCTGCATTTGAAAGCACTTGATGTTCAAACATTTTTTCTACTACCGGTCTGGCAGGTTGATTGAGTTCTACACCGATCATCAATCCAAGTCCGCGGACATCAACTACAGAATCCAAATGAGCAGTTTTCTTTCTGATGAGATTCATCATGTATTCACCTTTTTCAGCAGCCTGTTCACAGATATTATCCATTTCAATGGTTTTAAGACAGGCATTACCGACTGCACAAGCAAAAGGATTTCCTCCGAAAGTAGTTCCATGATTCCCAAAAGAAAGTGCAGAAGCTATTTCTTCCTTCGCAATTACCGCTCCGATAGGAATTCCACCGGCCAGAGCCTTAGCAGAAGCAACTACATCCGGTTTGATATCAAAATGTTGGTAACAGAAGAATTTTCCAGTTCGACCTACGCCGGTCTGAACTTCGTCGATAATGAGCAGGATGTTCTTGTCATCACAAAGTTGTCGGACTTTCTTCAGAAAATCTCCGTCAATTACATGGACGCCACTATTACCCTGAATCAATTCAAAAGCAATAGCAATGGTTTGATCATCAACTGCTTTTTCAAGAGCTTCAAAATCGTTGTAAGGTGATTGAATGAATCCCGGAGGTAACGGCTCAAAATCTTCCTGATAAACCGGTTTACTCATGGTGATGGTGGTTACGGACCGACCGTGAAAGCCATCACTTAGAGAAATTATATTTCCTGACTTTCCATTTTTCTTACCCCATTTACGAGCCAGTTTGATACAAGCTTCCATCGCTTCCATTCCGCTGTTACAAAGGAATACACGATCCAATCCGGATAAATACGCCAATCGTTCTATAAACTCACTTTGTGGCTCGGTATAATAGAAATTAGAAACATGAAGCAATTTCTCAGCTTGATCTTTGATAGCCGAAACAATAGCCGGGTGGCAATGACCGAGATTGTTTACCGCAATTCCACCCAGAATATCCAGATATACATTTCCTTCAGTATCCCACACTTTGGTTCCTGATCCACTATCGATTGTAATTGGGTATCTGTTATAAACCTGAAAGTGATGTTTTTTTTCTAACTCCTGGGCGTTCATTTATTCTATTTAGTTTGAAGGAAGGTTGTTTTGAAGATATAGACTTTAACCTGTTTTATAGAAAGTTACAAAGTCACAGAGTAACAAAGAAGTGAATTTACTTTGTTACTCTGTCATTGAAAACACTTTGCCACTTTCCATTCTTCAACTTCTTAATTAGTGCTATTCCCGTTATCCATATCCGAATGAATCAGCCAATTTCCATTGATCTTTTTCAGAGTGAGTGTGTATTTGCCCATGTCTTTAACTCTGGAACCATAAGTATATCCACCAATGATATAAGCTAAATTTCCCTGAACAGAATAATCATAAGTTCTCAATACAAGGTCTCCACCACCGGCATTTTCATAAGAAGTCTGGATATTTTCCCGTCCTTTAACGAGGTCATGACCCGGACGTAGAATAAATCCATCTTCCGTAAAAAGAGAAGCCAATGCTTTCGCATCGCTGTTTTTCCAATGTGTCTCGTAATTGGTGAGAACCTTTTTTAGTTCGTTGGGGAGTTCAATTTCCTGAATGGTTTGAGCTTGAACCGATGTGACAGAAATAATGATTAAAGTTAAACACAAAGTTAGCATTCGATGATACTTCATATGATCATATTTGGTTTAAATCCTGAATCTAATGAATATCGCTTAGTCCAACAATGATTTAAACGACTGAGAATCTGTTTAAGTAATTAAAAATCTACCAATCAATAGGTCTGTAATCTTTTAAGAATTTACCACACCAATGCTTGCCGGTGTTAATTCCATCAAACAACGGATCCAGAACTCTTGCTGCTCCATCTACGATATCAAGTGGCGGCTGAAAGTCATGGACTTCTTCTTTTCGTTTTGCTAATTCTGCAGGATCTTCATCCGTTACCCAGCCGGTATCAACTGCATTCATATAAATTCCGTATTTAGCAAAATCAGAAGCTGAAGTATGCGTCATCATATTTAGTGCCGCTTTTGCCATGTTGGTATGGGGATGGCGGTCTTCTTTATGCCAGCGATGGAATTTCCCTTCCATTGCAGAAACATTAATGATATGTTTTTGACCGGTATCTTCTTTTTTCATCAATCCGGCTAATCGATTACACAAAACGAATGGAGCGACAGAATTAACCAGCTGAACTTCTAACATTTCGTTAGTATGAATTTCACCCAGCTTTAATCTCCAGCTGTTGGTTTTACGAAGATCCACTTGCTGTAAATCTGCATCCAGCTTTCCCTGAGGAAAAACTTCTTCAGCTGTTAAAGAATTGTCTATGCTGTACGGAATTTGTGAAAGTTTTGCAGATGCCCGAAGCCCAATTCCCAATTGTTTTCCATGCCAGGTTACAGGTAGGTTTTTATTCTGTCCGTCTTCAAAACCGGAGCTCAATGATCGTAATTCATTTAAACAAGCCTCATGATCAGATAGCAATTCCTGAGCAAAAGGAGGAAGTTCGGAAATCGAGCGTTCTTCGTTTGGCATTAAGTGCTGATAGAAGCCTGCCGGACGTCGAACCGTTTGAGCGGCATTATTGATAAGCACATCCAAACGATCATATTCCTGCTCAATAAAATTACAGAAGATCTCCACACTTGGAATATGACGAAGATCCAGACCATGAATTTTTAGGCGATGTCCCCATTTCTGAAAATCATCTTCTTTGGCGAAACGAAGAGCTGAGTCCACAGGAAAACGAGTCGTTGCAATAACAGTCGCTCCGGCGCGCAACATCATCAAGGTGATATGATAGCCGATCTTAAGTCTTGAGCCCGTTACAAGAGCAACCTGATTTGTTAGATCAGCAGATTGGAACCTTTTGGCATAATTGAAATCACCACAACCTTTACACATCGTATCATAAAAATGATGCAGGTTGTGAAAAATTTCTTTACAAACGTAGCAATTTCTTGGTGATTCTAACGGGATTTCTTTCTCAGTTTCCTTTCCTGTTAAGCCAATCATTTTGGGAGCTTCAAAAACAACGGCTTCACGGGCACTTCGAATTCCCGTTGAGTTTCGAGCGTGTCGATCTTTCTCTTTTAGTTTTCGCTTATTGGCTCGTTTAGCATCTTTCTTTCGCTTTCTGAATTCCTCTCTGCTTGGTCGGGATAACTTTCCCGCAGCCATGATAAGCTCAAGTCTCTTGTCCTTTTCAATCTCAAAGATCTGATTCGGATCATTAGTGAGTGTTTCCAGCACAGAAATACACAGATCAATCTCTTTCTGACTTAATTTCTTTTCTTTTTCGATGTGGTCCTTGATGAAAAATATTAGGTTAAAAACCAAGTTACGGAATAGTTAAGAGAGTGGAACAACTGATTTTCTGAAATTGAGTTTTGAATCAGGGAGAGGGCGGACAGCCTAAATAAAAAAAATTGGAAAATCTTTGTAAGGAATACCCTCAATTTCTGTCTTACCTCGAAAAATAAAGACTATGAAAGTAGACAGATCTATTAATTTCGGTTACAACAAAGGATTGAGAAAATTTGCGAACAAAAACAGAAACAGCGCTACCAAAGCCGAAGCTTGTTTATGGAAGTATGCGCTTTCCAAAAAGAAAACAGGTTACACTTTTAAAAGACAAAGGCCGGTGTTGAATTACATAGCTGATTTTATGTGTCAGGAATTATCACTTATTATCGAAGTGGATGGAAGCTCACATGATGATTTGATTGTCAGGATGAATGATTTAAATCGACAAATGAGATTGGAGAATGCAGGATTCACAGTTATCCGGTTTAGTAATGAGGATGTTCTTAAGAATATGGATGAGGTGAGAAGGGTTATTTCACAGGTTATTACTAAGCTTGGTCGTGGCTCGTCCTCCCTCTGATTTCATGCAAGCATGAAATCTGTATCCCTCCGACGGGAAACAGGGACGCCCTCGCAGTGATTACAAACGAAACCAAACTTTGAAGCTCTGTCACTAAAAACTCTTTGTCACTTCTTAAACCAACTCCAACCCAATTCTTTCTCTTTCAAGATCCAGTTTTATGATTTCTACATTGATGATATCACCGACTCCAACTACGTCATGAGGATCTTCCACTTTTTTGGTTTTACTCATGCTTGAGATATGAAGCAATCCATCCTGTTTTACTCCGATATCCACAAAAGCACCGAAATCAACTACATTACGTACGGTTCCCTGTAATTTCTGGCCTTCTTTGAGGTCTTCCATCTTTACAACATCGGTTCGCAAGATCGGTTTTTGAAGGGATTCTCTTGGATCACGGCCGGGTTTCTGGAGGTTTTCGATAATAAGTTCTAAGGTAGGCTCGCCAATTCGCAGTTGTTCAGCAACTTGTTTGGTGTTCAAATTCCCAAACTTTGAAGCGATTTTATCTTTTTGTGAAGACAGATTTTCGAGATCTATACCAAACAGATTACATAGCTTTTCAGCGGCTTCATAACTTTCCGGGTGAATAGCGGTGTTGTCTAATGGGTTTTTAGATTCCGGAATACGCATAAATCCGGCGGCTTGCTGGAAACGAAATTCTCCCACTCCTTCAATTTCTTTTATTTCGTTTCTGGATGTAAAGATTCCAGATGTTTCTCGCTGTTTAACTATTGCTTCAGCAACTCGCTTTCCCAAACCGGAAATATGAGTTAGCAGTGGAGCACTAGCTGTATTCAGATTAACGCCTACTTCATTCACACAGCTTTCAACTACATCGTCAAGTTTCCCTGAAAGTTGATTCTGGTTTACATCATGCTGATATAAACCTACACCAATAGATTTCGGGTCGATCTTCACCAATTCTGCCAAAGGATCCTGAACTCTTCGAGCGATGGAAATATTACCACGCTGAGCAGCATCCAGATCAGGAAATTCGTCTCTGGCTATTTTGGATGCAGAGTACACCGAAGCTCCGGCTTCATTCACGATCAAATAGCTGACATCAGCGCCACTTTTCTGGATGTAATCGGCTACAAATTGTTCAGCCTCACGACTCCCGGTTCCATTACCGATCGCAATCAGTTCCACATTGTGTTTTTCGATCAACTTTCCCAGAACCACCTCAGATTCAACGATCTTGTTTTGTGGCGGAGTAGGGTAGATAGTGGTTCCATCCAGATATTTACCGGTTCCGTCAACTACTGCCAACTTGCACCCGGATCTGTAAGCAGGATCTAATCCAAGAACGATCTTCTTTTCCAGTGGAGGTTGCATTAACAGGTTTCCAAGATTGGTTGCAAATGTTTCAATGGCATGTTCGTCAGCTTTATCTGTAAGTGCGTTTCTTAATTCCCGCTCTAAAGAAGGGGAGAGTAATCTTTTAAAAGCATCTTCAACAGCATCCTGAATGCGTTCCGTAAAAATACTCATGTCGTTGGTGATCACGATATCATCCATGGTTTCCAGGGTACGTTCTTCCCAAACTTCTGTGCTCACAAACAATACATTTTCTCTTTCCCCACGATTGATAGCCAGAATTTGATACGGTTTTAAGCGGTCTACTTTGGCTGCGAATTCATAATAGTCCTCAAAATTGGTTCGCTCTTTTACAGTCGGGTTTTTCTTTGTCTTGATAGTAGCGTGCTTCAAAAAAATGTCACGTAGTTTTTCTCTCACTTCCAGATGTTCATTGATCCATTCCGCTACAATATCATTTGCTCCCTGCCACACATCTTCCAGAGTCTCTACTTCTTTTTCTTTGTTGATGTACTCTTTGGCATAATCATCAGGGCTTCCGGATTCGATTTCCTGTTCCCAAATAAGTTGAGCCAATGGCTCTAATCCTTTTTCTTTGGCTTTGTCGCCTCGAGTTTTACGCTTTTGTTTGTAAGGCAAGTACAGATCTTCCAGCACAGTAAGGTCGGTACAGCCTTTTATTTGCGCTTCCAGTTCAGGTGTGAGTTTTTCCTGTTCTTTAATGGATTTAAGAATGGTTTCTTTTCTTGAAGCCAGTGTTTTTTGAAATTCCAATGCATCACGCACATCTCTGAGCTGTTCTTCATCCAAGCCTCCGGTGGCTTCTTTACGATAGCGAGCAAGGAAAGGAATGGTAGCGCCCTCGTCGATAAAACCGGCTACCGTGCTAATTTGTTTAGCTGAGATATTTAGCTGTGATGAAATAGTATTAACTATAAGTGAATTGGGCATTTTTTAATCAATTTTTGAGATTCCAAGAACGATTCAAAAATAGGAAGTCGCTGAACTTATTGATAGTTGAATTTTCTAAAGATTAATTATAAGTGAAGATCTACTTCATCGAATCTTCACAATTGTTAAGTACCTTATGACAAGCACTTAGATAGATTGATCAATCTTCAAAGAAACAATTTCCTTTCACGGAAATCTTAACCTAAAGGAGTTACTATGAAGATTCTGTTCATCATATTGTTTGGAGTTTTAACAAGCTTATCTATTAAATCTCAGAGTGTCTACACCCTAGATTATGAACTCAGTAAAATTCTTGTAAAGGGTACATCCTCCTTACATGACTGGGAATCTAATGTGGAGAAAATGGAAGGTGACTTACTCACCAAAATTGACACACAAAACAAGTTTATTGGCATAGAAGACCTGACCTTAGTTGTAGATGTTGAATCTATAAAAAGTGGTAAGGGCATTATGGACAGTAAAACCTATTCAGCATTGGAAGCTAAAAAACACCCGAAAATCTTTTTCAGGTTTTCAGAACTAGCTGAACTAACACAAGATTCAGTTTACATAAACGGGTTTTTGACCATTGCAGGAAAAGAGTTGGAAGTGGATATAGCAGGCTCTTATCAAATTTTTGAAGATCTCAGCATCAAGATCATTGGACTTAAGAAGCTTTTGATGACTGACTACGACATAAAACCACCAAAAGCGATGCTTGGAACTTTAAAAACCGGAGATGAAGTCGAGATAGTTTTCGATGTCATCTTTAAAACAAACCAATAAAATAAACCAATACTATCATGAAAGCTCTAACCAAAACTCTATCATTTGTAGTACTAATGTCTATTTTCGCAATGGGAAGCGCATTTGGGCAAGCAAATAAACATCTTCTTAATTTTAGAGGTGTAGATAAGTCCGGCATCAATGTTTTTGAAGCTCCTAAAACACCAAATAAAACATTTGATGGTTTATTTGTATGGGTAGGAGGAGACTTTGCTCTTCAGTTTCAAGGATTATCACAAACTAATTCCGGTGATTCTTTAGCTGATATTAAGAATAATTTCAACTTACCATCCGCAAACTTAAATCTGGATGTGCAGCTCGAAAAAGGATTGAGAATGCATTTGAGAACCTACTTATCATCTCGTCACCATACTGAGGCATATGTAAAAGGAGGGTATATGCAGATAGATAATCTTGATTTCATCCAAGAAGGACTGCTTTCTGAATTAATGGAGAGTGTTAGAATAAAAGTAGGAATGGATCAAATCAATTATGGTGATGCTCAGTTCAGAAGAAGTGACAATGCTTCAGCACTCTACAATCCGTTTGTAGGGAACTATATAATGGATTCATTCACTACCGAACCATTTATTGAATTTACAGTTCTGAATTCAGGATTTATTGGAGTAATTGGTGCTACAAATGGTCGACTTAATCAAAGTGTAACCTCATCAGATGAAGGGTATGTAGTTTTTGGTAAACTAGGTGTGGATATTCAACCTCAGAGAGATCTTAGACTTAGATTAACCGGATCATTTTACAGCAGTAGTGATAAAGGCACCAGAGATTATATCTATGGTGGCGATCGCGCCGGAAGCCGGTATTATGCTGTAGCTGAAGGAAGCGATTTCTCAGGCAGATTTAATCCCAGATATGCTTATCAAACTGCGTATCAAATTAATCCATTCATAAAATTCCAAGGTCTTGAATTCTTTGGTATTATTGAACAAGTGAATAATGGCGCTGATGCGGGCGGGGGATTTACTCAACTGGGAGGAGAGTTGATCTATCGCCTTGGTGCAGATGAAAACCTCTACTTTGGTGGAAGATACAATACTGTTTCTGGAGAGCAAACCGATGCTACTCAATCAATTGACATATCCAGAATTAATATCGGTGGAGGCTGGTTCTTAACTGATAATGTATTAGCCAAATTTGAATATGTAAAACAAACATATGATGGAGCCGGTTATAATGGTTCGCTCTATCAAGGAGCAGAATTTAGCGGAGTAATGTTAGAAGCTGTAATTAGTTTCTAACATATCCTGATAGAGATAAAAAGCGAGTTCTGACTGAGCTCGCTTTTTTTATAAATGCCGGAGAAATATGTCAAAAGAAATAACGAGTTCATTTTCTACTTTTATTAAGCCAAACAATGCTTTAGGAGGTTCTATGTTGAAGTCTCTTATTGTTAATTTTTGACGTCCATTTATTCTAAATACACCTTCTGAAGGTGAATCTGATTCGAAATTTAATGTATAGTTTTTGGTAACTCCTGCTAAAGAAATAGAAATCTTGATCTCGCTTAAAAGAGAACCAGTGTTTGTAAATCCAATTGGTGTGATATCAATGGTTGGAAAGTCAGAATTCTTAAGTGTATTTCTGAAATCCCTGTTAATGCCCCGCCTCCCACAATCAAAATCTTCAATAACCAGCTTTAAGGTATCTCCTTCAATAACATATCTATTATCTTGAAAAAGCAATGTATGTCTGAAAGTAGACGGATTGAAAACACCTCTGTAAATACACTCAAACTCATTGATGTTTGAAGAGCCTGAGATTTGGAGTGAAGAGCTGTCAAGAATTACAGTATTTAATACTGTAGGGCTTTGTGCTAAAAGTGGGAAATGTGATGAAATTGCTAATAATGTGACTAAAATATATTGCAATAAGATTGCCTTCATTAAACGATCATATTGGTTATATTTTATTCTTTGCATCACAGGGCCAAAATACTAACTCCTCAAACTGAACATCAACTTAAATGGATATAAATTTTTTAAGAGAAGCGGCAATAGAAATAGCAACTCTTGGTGGTGAACATACACTCAAATATTTTAAGAAGGACTTTGATGTAATTAGTAAAGAAGATGATTCTCCGGTTACCATTGCTGACCGAGAAACGGAACAACTGATGAGAGCCGAGATCCAAAAAAGATTTCCCGATCACGGAATCATAGGTGAAGAATTTGGTAAAACAAATGAAGAAAGTAATATCCAATGGGTCTTAGATCCAATCGACGGAACCAAATCATTCATTCACGGAATTCCATTTTATACGACGCTTGTTGGTGTGATGATCGACAACGAACCGGTTGTAGGAGTGATCAATTGCCCGGCATTAAATGAACTTTGTGCTGCAGGAATAGGTGAAGGCGTGATTATTAATGGTGAACCTTGCAAAATGAGAGAAACACGATCTCTGGAAGAATCTACAGTGTTAGTGACTGAGATCAATCGTTTTAACAGAATGGGAATGCAGGCACAATTTCAGGAACTTTTAGATAAAACCAAGATACATCGTACTTGGGGCGATGCTTACGGACACATGATGGTGGCAACAGGACGAGCAGAAATTATGATCGACCCAATTTTAAGTATCTGGGATGCAGCGGCCTTACTTCCGGTTATGAAAGAAGCCGGTGGAGTGTTCAGTGATTTTGATGGCAAGGAAACCATTCATACCGGAAACGGATTTTCTACCAACAAGCATTTATATCCGTTAGTAAAAGAAATTTTTGAAGGATGTAGTTAGTAATGACCCTCACCTTTGTTTCCTCTCCCGGGAGAGGAAGACTCGTTGTTCAGGTGAGATATAGTTTTTAATACGAAGAATTATTTATTGAATTGAGTTTAAGTCAGAAAATGAAAAAAAGTTTATCAAGCATATTTAGCATAGTTATTCTCGTCTTCACCGCGACGCAAGATTGTTCAGTAAAAGATTGGGATTATGAGCAAAATCCGAAACTGACTTATGATTTAAATCATCTGGATCTGGATATGACCATTGATCCGGTGAACGAAACGGTAAAAGGAGTAGCAACTTACAGCATCAGTGCTAAAATTCCGGCACAAACAGAAGTGATATTGCATGCCGCTGCTCTGGAAATAGACGCTGTTACTTTTGATGGTAATGAGAAGGAATTTTTAGTCTCAGGTGATTCTCTGATCATCGATCTGGCTGATACCTTAAGCATGACAAATGAATCGGAATTGGCAATTACCTGGCAAGGAAGATCGATCTACGGAACACATAAAGATCGTTTCGGGACGATGTGGTCAAGTTTGAATCCTAAATCACAAAGGCATTGGTTGCCGGTGTATGATCATCCGAGAGTAGCATTTTCTGTGGATGCTGATATTACCATTCCTGCAAATCTGGATGTGGTTTTTAACGGAAATTTGGTTTCTGATCAAGTAACATCAACAGAAACCAAAACAGTAAGTTGGAAAGTGGATACTGCGATTCCGGCTACAGGTCTTAATTTTGCAGTTGGGAAGTTTGAATCTTCTGAAGCACAATCCGGGATCAATAAAGTGAGAGTTTTTGGTGAAACAGGAGTAGTTACCGGTGATGAAATTCAGGAAATATTATCTGAAGCGATTCGAAGTAAACGAGTTCTGGAAAACGAGCTGTCGTTTGAATACCCCTGGGAAGCTTTAAACGTGGTAATACTGGAAGATAATTTTTGGGATGAGAAAGCTGATGCAGCCGGAGTGATCTATCTGGCTAAAAACAGAGGAGCTTTAACAACTCAACTTCAACGCGGATTAGTAGCACAGTGGTTTGGGCAATATCAGCGCACCGAGAATGTGACGTATCAATATGAGGTTTTTGAGCTCATCCGAAAGTCGGCTTTTAATATTTCCGGTTTCGAATCTAAAGAAATTGGGAATAGTGATAGTTTGTTTAGCTTGTCAAAATGGAACGAACTAAGCAGATGCTGTGAAATTGAAGATCCTTTTCTCAAGAATAATATAGAGCAGTCACTTGCCGGATTGATCAGGAAAGAGTCAGGTGTTGTTTCAGGGTCGTTCTATAAAGACCATTGGTATGAACAAACGGGTATTCCATTTCACCTGATCGATTTTGAAGCTGATAAAGAACCAGAAACACCTGACAACCAAAAGCTGGTTTATGGATTAGATTTAGAATATGATGAGATCAACTCAACGATTATAGCTTACTTTACAAGTGTATCCGGAAGTGGAGAAGATCTTCAAAGTTTAAACGTGACCGTTTTTACCTTTAATGACAGCACCACTTCAGAAGTTACCTTCACAGGGGGCAGAGATTCTGCAAAAATTGATGTGCCTGCAACGGTTGAGAATGTCAGGTTTAGCTCGGGAAGTACAGATATTGCGGAAATAGGATTCGGAAGATTTCCGGTTATGTTTTTGTTGGCACAATTGAGAAGTAGCAATGTTGAAGACAGAAGACTAGCAGCTAGTTTATTAAGCTATCATACAGATAATCCCGATTTGCAATTAGCTTTGAAAGACGCGCTTAATGCAGAAACGGATGTTCAAACTAAAGCAAACTTGTTGAGCACCTTAGGTGCGTTCACAGCCGGTGCTACGGGAACAGAGATCCAGTTTATGCAGGAAGTAAATAGTGATCATGAAGAAATTCAGATAGCAGCTTTAAAAGCACTAGCTAACTATAAAGAAGATGAAAATGTGCCCGGAGTGATTCAACAAAAAATGGAGCGTACATCATCCGATGAAGTATTTAAAGTGGCGAAAACAAGCTTTTTAGAAGTTGCGGATCTTCCGAGAAAGATATCAGCAACAAGAAGATTGATCCAAATTGATACAACAGGTGCCCGTTCATTGTCTTTGCTTAAGGAGATTATTTCTACAGATACAACAACTCAATCACAGCAAATTGCTGAAGAATTGATCTCGTTTGAGTTTCCGTACTCTACGAGAATCGGAGCATTGGATTTATTACTTGAACATGTTGAAGATGGCGATTATTGGGGAAGTAAGATCGTAGAGCTTTCAAGTGATTTCGATCCAAGAATAAGATCGAAAGTACTAGAAGGCTTGAAATTTTTGTCTGAAACGGATGCTGAAAATATTGCGGAAGCAGTATTACTTTCGGAATTTGATCTCAGAGTGCTAAATGGTGAGAGTGATTGAACTGAGGTTAAATTAATTACTCGTTAAATAAGGATTATAATATTTAGAATAAGATCCGAGCTTAATTTTATCGGATGCTTCAAGAACTAGCTCATGTTTTCCTGTATTCAAATTGTACAAATAAATTCCATGAATTCGTTTGTCATCAATAAACCTGTTTACATCTAATAAAAGTCTGTTTTTTTTGTCAATAAACTCGATAATATTAAAACTATCTAAGTCTGGTATATTTAAAACATATTTTCTTTCTACTTCAATAGTATTTTTATTTATCAAATGTATTTCACTTTCAGTATTACCAAAAACCAATTCTTCGGAATAGCCTGTATTAATTAGCATATACTTATCAAAAACTTTGGCTTGATTTTCACCTTTTAAGCCTGAAACGTAAAGACCTGTAGCATTTGTTTTAACTCTTCTAAAGAAAATTCTCTCACTATCTGAAGCCCAATAAACTCCAAACTCGTCATCCTGATTGAATTCAACAGCAGAAATAGTTTTCTTTTTTACATCGTAGATGTAATTGTCATAAATTCCCAAAACAGGTAATGAAACATGGTTATATGCTATATATCTGCCATTTGGGCTCCATATAGGAAACCTTCCTTCAGCATGTACAAAAGTGGTATCCGTTAAGTTGAAAGGATTTAATGTTGCTTTCGCCTCCAATTTCTTTGTTTTACCTTCAGCTATATTAAATAAATAGAGCTTGCCTTCTGAGGCGCCATAACCGGAAGTTTGTATCACTAAATTGTTACCGTCAGGATTGATATCAAAAATAAGATTATACGCTCCATTAAACGATGTCAGCTCTTGGTGATTTTCATGTTCAAGGGAGTATCTGAATATCTGATCCCCCGGATTTTTTTCTCCTTGGGATACATAGTAAAGATATTCACCTTGGGTAGGTATTGAAGAATCGGTTAATCCTAAAAACTCACATGAAAGAAGAGCAGTTGCAAACAGAAGAAGTATCAGCGAATTATTTTTAGTCATAGGAATTTACTCTATAGTGAGTATGTCTAGTATAATCAAAAGTATTTAGCGAACGAAAAACTGAAAGTTATATTATGTACTGTCCAATATCTGACCTTATTGAATAACCTTTCCCATATAAACTTGTCCTCGAAGTTGGTTTCTAAAATGTATCACATCGGGTAGAAATCCCCATTGTTCGAAGCCGAGCTTTTTTAGAAGTTTTATGCTACCATCATTTCCTTCAATGATGATAGCCAGAAAAACTCTTTTTTTAATTTTCTCAGCTTGATCCAAGCAATGCTGCACTAATTCGGTTCCTATACCTTTTCCATGAAAATTGAAATCCACATAGAAGCTTATTTCAACGGTTTCATTTAAAGCTGATCGTCCTTTTCGATAAGGAGATACAGAGACCCAGCCGATTACTTTGTTGTTTTTCTCATACACGAACAGTGGATAATCATCTTCGGAATACTTTTGAAACCATTCCAATCTCTCTTGACTACTAAAAGGTTCAGTATGTGCAGTATGAAAACCATCGGTAATTGCTTGAGAATAGATGGTATCTATATGCTCCAGGTCCTGTTTTGTCGCAATTCTGATCATAGCTTAAAATGGTAATTTTTTCTAAATCAATATAACAGACTCTTTTTAATTTGAGCTCTCCTAAATACAAAAAAAGCCCCGATATTTTCACATCGAGGCTTTTAATTAAACTAAAAGTGGTTTAGGATTGTCTGATCCACTTTGCAAAATCACCGAAAGAGGCTTTTTTACCATACATTAAAATACCTACTCTATAGATCTTTGCACTAACCCACATCACCCCAAAGAAACTGAGGAATAAAGTAAGTAAGCTTAAACCTATCTCCCAAAAGGGGACATCAGTGGTAGCTATTCTGGTAATCATATTAATTGGAGAAGTGAGAGGGAATATCGAGGCCACTACTGCCAATGTTGAATCAGGATCAACCATGATTCTTGTATTCAATATATAAGCTCCCATCAATGGCACCATCAAAATCGGCATAAATTGCTGAGTGTCTTGTTCAGAATCCACAGCAGAACCTACCGCAGCAAACAAAGCTGCATACATGAAAAAGCCAAGAACAAAGAACAGGAAGAAGTACACAAAGATCATTGGATCAATAGAAAGAACTTCCAGTGAAGCCGGATCAAAACCTGCTTCAGCAGCAGCTTGTTCTATTTCCTGAGTATCGGCCATTTGTGAAATTTGGTCTTGCATCAGAAGTCCTGCCACAGGAACTGCCGCCATAGATATTCCAATATACATTATAGCCCAAACTGTAAATTGTGTGAATCCAAGTAAACAAACTCCTGCAACTTTACCAATCAATAGCTCAATTGGTTTAAGTGAGGAAGTAATTACTTCAACAATCCTATTCGTTTTTTCTTCAATCACACTGCGCATTAGAACGGCGCCATATCCAAATAGCCCGATAAAGATCAACAAACCGAGTACAAATCCAACTCCGGACATAAACCCGGCTTTATCATCTTCCGCTTCACCTTCAGCGGTTAATTTTCTGGAATCCAATCCCGGTCTTCTCGCAAAGAGTTCTTTAACCTCCTCCGAAACATTAGCTCGGGAAAGTCGCTCTTCCTGAATCACTTCTCTTATGTCGCTTCGTACACTACTTGAGAAGGCCAAACCACCGCTTCCGCTGTAGATCAATTCTGCATTATCATTGGTTTCAATATGTTGCTCTTCTAGTAGGAGATATGCATCTAAATCTTCTCTGAGAACCATTGCCTTAACTGTATCCAGAGGTAGATCAGAAACATTCGAATATCGAACGCTATCTAAAGCAATCAGATTTTCCACCAAGACCCCGGTATTGTCATAAACACCAACACTTTTTTCAGTTTCAGATTCACTGGTCATTATCCAAATCATGAATGCTCCAAAACCTATAAGCACCAGTGGAGTTAGGATAGTAGAAAGAATAAAAGATTTAGACTTTGCTCGTGTTAGATACTCGCGTTTCAACACTAGTAGTATTTTTGAAAAATCCATTATTGCGCCTCCTCTAGTTGCTGAGCTTTTAAGTTATCTTCACCAACTGTTGAGATGAATATTTCATTAAGGGAGGGCTCTATACGCTCAAATTTATGAATTTCAGCATGCTCCATAGCCAGTTTCAAAATATCTTGCATGTTTTGTCCATTAAGTACTCTTATTTCAGCATAATTTGTAGAGCGATTGTTCAAACGTACTCCTTCCAATTTATCTAAGAAAGAGCCATCGCCATCAAATTCAAGATTGATTGTATTTTTACCGAACGACGCTTTTACTTCCCGAAGTTTTCCTTGAAGAACAGCTTTTCCTTTATTGAACAGACAGATATCGTCACACATTTGCTCCACTTGTTCCATTCTGTGTGTTGAGAACAAAATAGTTTTACCGTTATTCTTCAGTTCTATGATAATATCTTTAAGCATGTCGCTGTTAATCGGATCCAATCCGCTAAATGGTTCATCAAAAATATAGATATCAGGATCATGAGCGATCGTAGCAATGAACTGAATTTTTTGTGACATCCCTTTAGACAATTCACCCACTTCTTTCTTAGTCCAGTCGGAAGCATCAAAGCGGTCCAGCCAATAATGAATGGCTTCTTTGGCGGCTTTTGGCTTCATGCCTTTAAGCTGAGTTAGATAAAGCAATTGCTCTTCTACTTTCATTTTTTTGTATAGTCCACGCTCTTCAGGCATGTAACCTATCATCTTTTGAGTTCGAGGACTGGCTATTTGACCATTGATAGTAATAGAACCTTCATCAGGACCTAGTATGTTATTTATCATCCGGATGGTTGTGGTTTTTCCTGCTCCGTTTGGTCCAAGTAATCCAAAAATGCGCCCCTTTTCTACATCGAAACTTACACCATCAACCGCTTTATTTTTTGCAAACGATTTTCTGATGTTTTCAACTTGAATTATCGTCATTATCCCTTAGTTTAAATTTTTACCTTAAGTAAATCTTGTTGTGAGAATAGTTTTTTACCTTACGCCCAAAGATTCTTTTTTTGTTAGTCGTAAGCAAGTACGGATTTATTACAACTCAGTTTCAATAAAATGAACATTATTCATATTAGTGCAGAATGTTATCCTATCGCAAAAGTAGGAGGATTGGCAGATGTTGTGGGGTCGCTTCCGAAATATTTAAATTTGGAAAAGCAGAATGCTGAAGTGATCATGCCTAAGTACGGGAATCTCTGGACATCTGAGAAGGAGTTTGAGACGGTTTATTCAGGTACTATTAACTTCTCCGGTGAAAAAACCGATTTTTCTATTGAACTACTCACAGAAAATGAATTAGGCTTTCCGATCTATATGATCAACATTCCGGGAAGATTTGATAGGCCGGGAATCTATATTGATCCTTGGAGTAGCCAACCATATTGGGACGAAAAAGAACGATTTGTAAGTTTTCAAACAGCTGCTCTTGAATGGATCTTAAACAGATCTGAAAAACCCGATATCATTCATTGTCATGACCATCATACCGGATTAATTCCGTTTATGACCTCTCAATGCAACCGGTACAGAGAACTAAATCAGATTCCAACGATCATCACGGTTCATAATGCTGAATATCAAGGACGGTTCGATAAAGAAAGTTATAAACTACTACCTGCTTTCAGTTTTGATAATGTAGGATTATTGGAATGGGATGGAGCTATGAATTCATTAGCTGCAGGTCTGAAAACGGCATGGCAAATTACAACTGTTTCCAAGAACTATATGGAAGAATTGAAAGAGGAGAGCAATGGCTTGGAATCTTTATTCGAAAATGAGTCAGCTAAATCAACTGGAATAATTAATGGTATTGATACTGAGGTTTGGGATCCTGCTAAAGATGAATTGATAGCTCAGAATTTTTCGTTCAGAAACAGAAAATCAGGAAAAGCAGAAAACAAGAAAGTTTTATGTGAAGAGTTTGATATTAATCCTGATCTGCCAACAGTAGCCTTTATAGGAAGGTTGGTTAGGGAAAAAGGAGCAGATCTGCTTCCGGATCTGATCGCTCGTTTTATGGAAAAAAAGAGGGAAGTTAATTTTGTTCTATTAGGAACAGGGGATCCTCAGTTGCACGCTATTTTTGAAAAAATGTCAAGCGATCATGTTGGATTTTTTGATGCCACTCTGGAATACAATGAAAAATTAGCACATCAGATCTATGCAGGATCAGACTTTATATTAATGCCTTCAAGAGTTGAGCCATGTGGTTTGAACCAAATGTTTGCAATGCGTTATGGTACCATTCCAATTGTAAGAGCAACAGGCGGCTTAAAAGATTCAGTAAAAGACATTTCTGAAAAAGATGGATATGGAATTTGCTTTAATGAGTTTAATTTGGAAAAAGCTGAATATGCAATTAATAGAGCTATTGATTTATTCGAAAATCAAAGCTTATTTAACCAAGTAAGATCAAAAGTCATGAAACTAGATTTTTCATGGAACAGATCTGCTAAAGAATACATTGATGTTTATACAAAACTAATGAATAGGGTAGGTTGATGAAAAGTTCAGTGATGGCAGTAATTCTAGGTGGAGGTCGCGGTACGCGTTTATTTCCTTTAACAGATCAAAGATCAAAACCGGCCGTTCCAATTGGTGGTAAATATCGCTTAGTTGATATTCCTATTTCAAATTGTTTGAATTCAGATATCCGAAGGATTTACGTTCTTACTCAATTCAATTCAGCCTCGTTAAACCGCCATATAAAAAACACCTATAATTTTGATGTATTCAGTAGCGGTTTTGTAGATATTCTTGCAGCAGAACAAACAGCCACAAATCCTGATTGGTTTCAAGGTACAGCAGACGCAGTAAGACAATCACTGCATCACATGATGAATCATGAACATGAACATGTGCTCATTTTATCAGGTGATCAACTCTATCAAATGGATTATAGAAATTTGTTGGAGAGGCATAAAGAAAATAAATCTGATCTTACCATAGCTACTATACCTGTAAATGCTGAAGACGCAACAGGGTTTGGAATTATGAAAACCAATAAAGACGGACTTATAGACAGCTTTATTGAGAAACCTGAGCCTGATGTTTTAGAAAACTGGAAGTCTGAGGTTCCTGATCAATACAAGGAAAAAGGAAAAGAGTATCTGGCATCAATGGGGATTTATATCTTTAATAAAGATACACTGAAGCGTTTATTCGAAGAGAATCCCAATGCAACTGATTTTGGAAAGGAGATCATCCCTAAAGCTCTTAAAGAAGGGCTTAGAGTAAGTAGTTTTGAGTTCGGTGGATATTGGACAGATATTGGTACAATTAAATCCTTTTTCGATGCAAATTTATCGTTAGCAGATACTGTTCCTGAATTCAACTTATATGATAATGAAAACTACATTTATACTCGTGCAAGGCTTCTCCCGGCTTCCAAGTTAATGGGAACGACTCTTGAACACGCGCTTATGGCAGAAGGATGTATAATTGAAGCAAGTAGAATTGTGCGTTCGGTGATCGGTATCCGTTCCAGAATTGGAAAAGGAACTACTGTTGAGAATTCTATAATTATGGGTAATGATTTTTTTCAGGATAAAACAACTATTGAAGCTGCCACACCGGAACGTCCTGTCTCAGGAATAGGTCAACGTTGTTACATTAGTAATTGCATTGTAGATAAAAATGCATGTATTGGAAATGATGTAAGAATTGTGGGAGGAGACCATCTTGAAGAAGCTGATTATGAGAATTATAGCGTAAAAGATGGAATTGTGATAATCAGAAAAGGGGAATTTATTCCTGACCGGACGGTTATCTGAATATTGAATAAGGAACAAGGAATATTGAATATCGAATTTGATCTCATGATTAAAGTTTTATCAATCATTATATTTATAAATGCCAGTTCAAGATTAGTTATTGGAAATTCATTATTCAATATTCATAGACGTGTCTCGCTATAAACTAACGATAGAATATAATGGTGCCGGTTTTTCCGGATGGCAAATTCAGCCGGATGCCCGAACGGTGGAAGGAGAGCTGGAAAAAGCATTTTCAAAGATATTGCAACGGGACATAGACTTGATCGGACAGGGGAGAACCGATTCCGGCGTTCATGCCAGAGGTCAGGTTGCACATGTGGATATAGAAAATGTAGCTGATGTTCAAAAACTGATTTTCGGAGTGAACGGATTAGCGGGGAAAGAAATCTACATCAAAACTATAGAGGAAGTTCAGGATGATTTTCATGCTCGATTTGATGCAACTTCCAGAGAATACGCATACACCATTCTTAAAGAACCCTCTCCATTACAGGAGCATTTGGGCTGGTCACAGACCGGAGTTTTAGATGGTTCAAAATTATATGAATGCGCAGCTTTGCTCAATGGAGAGTTTGATTTCTCAGGATTCTCGAAATTCAACGAAGAAAACTTTACGACTCTCTGTACAATTCAGAAATCGATATTTGAAGAGTTTGAAGATAAATGGGTATATCGAATCAGTGCCAACCGTTTTCTACGTAACATGGTAAGGCGTATTACAGGTACTATAGTAGAGGTTGCTAAAGGAAAATTAACGGTTTCAGAGTTTTCTGAACTATTGGAAAATCCCGATGCGGATGTGAAATCATTCACGGCACCTGCAAAAGCTTTAGTGCTGGAAAAAGTTTTTTACTAAAATCCGAAATTAGTATTGAAAGTCACACCATAATCTGTTTATATTTGTCGCCCCTTCAAGGGACACATTCCTCGGTAGCTCAGGGGCAGAGCAAGCGACTGTTAATCGCTGGGTCGTAGGTTCAAATCCTACCCGGGGAGCAAAATTAAAGCCTTCGATCAATGATCGAAGGCTTTTTTTTTAGTACTGAGAATAGTTGTGAAACTTTCCTTCTGGGTTAAATAATGAATTTGAACCTTGGCAATTACTCCATTCTACCCAAGATCATATCTAAAAACTTTGTTCTGATTTCCGGACTAGCATCACGATAGGAATCAAATGTCACATGTTGATCTGTTTTTGTAGTATCAATGGTAATGCCCCACAACGGTGAAGTGGTAGTTGGAAGCATAGAATACCGGGCATCACCAAGTACATTTGGGTGATTGGGATGTTCAACTAATAAACCGTCAGACAACACGGAAAACCGTTCTATATCTTTATACATCACAGTACCATTAAATGATTTATATGTTGAGTTCCAATCAACTAAGACTGTGCATTCACCTTCATAAACAACGGATGTTGAGAAAAGTCTCGTCCGAATTCCCGAGCTACATATTTCTCCATCCTCCACATAGCGAACGCTCCATAGAATTTGGTTTCCAATAGTGGGTTTAATTATAAGTTCAGAATTGGAATCATTTTCTGCAAGTAGTACGTTAGTAGCAATATGTTTAACTCTGGATTTTTGAATCCCTGCAAAGCAAAGATACAAGAACAGCCATCCTGCAAGACCGTAACTATATACCTTCTTCTTTTTGTATAAAGCGATGGATGCTGTGATCAGCAGACCGATACTAAGCAGAGGATCAAATACCGAGACGATATTTAAAGCGAAGCGCTCATCCAAAAACGGCCAAAATAAATACACCCCATAACTGGTGATATAGTCCATCAAGCCGGCTGTTGAATATCCGAGCAGGCTAAAAAGGTACGTGTGCTTAAAGCTGATTCTCTTTTTAACAAATAACCAGAGAATCAAAGTGATAATTAGTGCTCCAAACGGAATAAAAATAAAAGAGTGGGTAAAATGGCGATGTAGCTCAAGTGTAAGCAGGGGATTTGATTCCGAACCTAAGAATACATCCAGATCAGGAGCTAATGCGGCAATAAAGCCAATAAAAGAAGCTGTTCTAAAGGTATCTTTATCGGAAAACAATTGAGCACTGGTCGCTCCCACTAATCCATGCGTTACCGGATCCATACATACTATTTTTGATTCACCAAAAGATAGTGATTACACTATTTCGAATTTGAAGTATTCGTGATGCAACTCCAATTACCGCAAGTAGAGAATAGATAGTAAAGTCGAAGAGAGATGGTTACGCAACCTGGGCTGCGTAACCAGAATTTTGATCTCCTCATATACAGCTGTCTGTATATCTATGGCGTAATAATAAGTTTGCCACGAGTGTGTAGAGTCTGCACATCTTTTAATGCTTGTTCAGCTTTTTCTAAATCGTACGTTTTAGAAACGTGGACTTTGATCTTTCCGTCATCGGTTAATTCCTGAATATGTTGTAGTTGTGTAGAGTTGGGTTCCACAAACACATATTGGAAATTAATATCATCGCTGATGTCCGGATTGCTGTTGGTAATGGAGACTAGATGTCCGTTGTCTTTCAGTACTTCGGTTTCCATAACCTGATCAAGAGCGTCTCCACGAGAGCAATGGAAGATCACATCAACGCCGTCGGGTTCAATAGTAGCTACCATTTCTCCAACATGGTTGTCTTTATAATCAACAGTAGCATCCGCTCCAAGTTCTTTCATGTACTTATGATTCTTCTCACTAGCTACTCCAATTACTTTGATGCCATGAGCCTTAGCTAGTTGTATAGCCAATGTGCCAACACCACCTGAAGCACCCAGAATCAGTAATGTTTGTCCTTCTTTCATTTTTGCTGCATCAAAAAGAGCTTGGTATGCAGTTAATCCAACCAAAGGAATTCCTCCGGCTTCTTCCATGGAGACTTTTTGAGGTCGCTTAGATAAATAACTTTCCGGAATAGAGATATACTCTGCGAAAGTTCCGTGTTGGATAACAGGTCGGCGTGCATAAGCATACACTTCATCGCCTTCATTAAATCTTCTGGCTGAATGTCCTCTTTTTTCTACGACGCCGGCTACGTCCCATCCCGGAATTGCGGGAAATTCAGAAGGAATAGCATCTTTCAGCATTCCCTGAGTAGCAAAAGCGTCAACAGGATTGACACCTGCTGCTTTTATACGAACCAAGACTTCTCCTTCACCCGGTTCAGGTTTATCCAGTTCTCCTATTTGTATGTTATCTAGTTCTCCGAACTTGTTGTAATACGCTGCTTTCATTAAGTGTTTCCTTAGTATTGAAATTGTTTGTGTTTCAATAATTAAACAGGTGAGGATTATCAGCCGTTCTAAAACAGTTATCAATAAAAGCTATGAGCAGCATTCCCGGAATTGATTACAGGTTTGATCTTAAGAAATGTGTTGTATAGAAATTACGCTAATATTCACACATTATAGTCGGGTTTGCTTTACTTTATGAATGCGCGTGAACTATTAATAGAGTTTTTAAATTTTCGAATATTAGTTTTTAAGGTCTACTCGTAAATGGATCAAAGCGAGTGCCCACTACATTAATGCTCCTTCAAATATTCTTGTGGGCTTAAACCAAACTCTTTTTTAAAAGCCCGGGAGAAATAAGAGACCTCGCGGAATCCAACTACGTAAGAAGCTTCTGTAATATTGAGTTGTTCTTCTCTTATCAATTTAAGAGCTTCGTCAAAGCGCATTTTTGCTATGGTTTTATTAATGCTAAGCTCGCTTACTTTCTTCCAGTTTCTATATAATGTAGCTGAGCTTGTTGCCAAAGATTCTGCAATTAGATCAACACTTAAATCAGGATTTCCTAAATGTCGATGAATAATCTCTTTTACCTCTATTATTAATGGTGGCTGTTGCGCTTCTACTAAAATATTGGACGTTTCTTTAAGTAAGCGTTCTCTTCGTAATAATACCTTAATCTGGGTGAGTAAAATATTATTTTCAATGGGTTTGGAAAGATAAATATCTGCTCCGAGATTCAGGCCCTTTTCTACATCATCGGCACTGTCTTTAGCAGAGAGGAAAATAAATGGGATAGTTTTGAAATTTTCTTCTGCTCTGATAGCTTTCATCATCTCATAGCCATCCATTTCGGGCATCATTATGTCTGAGACAATAAGCTCGGGGTTAAAACTAGCCAATTTTTCTAATCCCTCTTTTCCATTTTCGGCGGTTTCAACAGTATAGGCGGACGCTATAACATGCGAAAAATATTCACGGAAATCGGGATTGTCTTCTACCAAAAGCACCTTTGGCAATGTGTTGTTAATGTATTCTGATTTGGGTATCACTACATCCGAAAGCTTTTCAGTAGTTTCCTCTTTACTCAACTCCAAATCTTCTTGTGACGAATCTATAAGAGTGTCACTTTCAGTTACATGATCATCGCCGGGGGTGAATTTCAATCTAAATTCCGTTCCTTCACCACCAGTAGAATCCACTGAGATTTCTCCGCCCATACGCTCCAGCAATCCTTTTACCAACGCCAAACCAATACCTGTGCCTCCAGCTTTTGAAACAGTTGAATTTCCTTGAAAATAGGGATCAAAAATCCGATCTATTTCATTTTCAGGTATCCCGGCACCCGAGTCCTTTACAGTAAGTAGAACATAACTCTCATTTTCGGCGATGCTCACAGAAATTATTCCATTTTGGGAAGTAAATTTAATGGCATTGCTTACCAAGTTTACCAGGATATGCTCAAGAGCTGTGATATCGAGTATTAAAGTTGGATTCGACAGATCAGTATCAAATGTAAACTTTATATCTTTTCGCTTAAACTCCTGCTCGAATTGGCTTAAAATCTTTATCGAAGCAGACACCAGCTCAACTTTTTGGTATCTAAATGAAAGCTCATCAGAATTAAGTTTAGAAACATCCAGTAATTTGTTAACCAATTCTTTCAGTTTCCTTGCGTTCCTGCGCATCATTTCCAGTGAGTCTCTATTTGTGGATGTGACGTGCTTAGATTCGTCAAGCATTTCATCTAAAGGATTCAAGATCAAAGAAAGTGGTGTTCTGAGTTCATGCGTAAAATTTGTAAAGAACTGGGATCTGGCCTCAGACAAATGCTCAACTTCGTTTAATGCCGATTTAAGTTCAATCGTCCTTTTGCTCACGAGTTCATTCAGTTTTTTCTCTCGATTTTTTGAACGTGCAAGAAGGAATTGAAACCCACCAATAAAGCCCCCAACCAAACCAATAAAAGAAAGTAAAAAGAACCATTCTGTCTCGTAAAAATAAGGAGGAACCGAAATAAACAGGGTGCTTTTTCTAAAGCCAAGCCCATCGTTGAAACCACCCCTTATCTGTAAATGATGTTCTCCTGAAGGCAGGTTGGTAAATACAGCCGTACGTTCTTCCCCAACTTGTTGCCATTCATCATATAATCCATCAATGTAGTATTCTAAATTTAATTCATTTGATGAAGACAAATATGGTAATGTAAACTTAACCTGAACAGACCGATTTCCCTTTGGTAGAGTAACTTGCTGTTGGGAAAGCAAATTGATGGTGCTATCAGAGAAGTGAATTTCTTCAAAAATCGGATCATTGATTTTTTCGAATTTTGAGTCCAGATGCCATTCCGGTCTGGTATAAACTATTCCGGCTTGATTTGGGAATAGAAGCTTGCCGTCATTGGTAATCAGCCCGGCATTGATCGAACCACCATTTCCCTCAATATTCATTAACCCATGTTCTTCTGTAAAAACGGAAACCCAAAGATAGGCTGAATTACCATCCACATAATTATTCAAATTCTTCTCTTGAATTCTCATAATTCCTTTGTTCGAGTTGATCCAAATGTAGCCGAGGTCATCTATTATGAAACGATGTAGTGAATTATCGACTAACCCGTCATTTACTGTTATTGAATGAACTTGTGAAAGATCTCTATTAACATTGTATATCACACGGTTAAGTCCTTTGTCTTCAGTAACCACCCAAAGAGTATCTTCACTTGTAAAGTGAAAATCACGAATCAAATTACTATTTAGCTCATCATCGGTAGTGATAAATTGAAGTTTTTCATCATCTCCGAACATGGCCAAACCCTGTCCTAATGTAGCAACAACTATTTCTCCATTGTCTCGCTCTTTTATTGATACCACAGATTCAATTGATTCACCATTTACATCTTTAAACGGGCTAAATGAGTTTCCTTCTCTTTTAAATAACCCATTCCTTGTTCCTACCCAAAAACGGTTTTTTGAATCTTGGAAAATGGCATCTATTCGAATGTTAAATGTGTTGTTATCTATCTTTATCCATCGCTTATTTTCAAATTTCCAAAGGTCAGTGTTACCGGCCCACACTTCTCCTTCTTCATTCTCAAAAACTGATCTGAAAAATATTTCTGTCAGACCGCTGTTGCTTTGTGTCCAAAATTGATAAGAATTATCCCGAATTTGATGCAATCCCTGATTAAAGCTGGTGGTCCAAATACCATCAACACCTTCCCACATACTGTATATATTACTTAGCCCTTCAACTTTATCATTTCCAATGGTGATCATCTTTTCTCTTTTAATTTGATATAAGCCATCACCATTTGTTGCAACCCATATTGAGCCTTCCCGGTCTATCATTAAAAAACTAATATTAGCCCGTGCTTGTAAAACTTCTTTCGAATCAATAAATATTGAATTTCCTAGTTTTGTAATTAGTCCTTTATCGAACACCTTCCATGCTTTGTCTTCGAAATAGTTTTGCTCTTTACTACCGATCTTATAATCACTGATTTCTCCTGAGACTTCATCTAATTGCAAGTATCCAATTCGAGTGCTAATTAGAAGTTCTTTTTCTGTATCAAGTAGATCCCAAAACTGGAAATCAGATCCCTTATATCTATATAGTTTTTGAGGTTCAATGTTACTTATTCTCAATAACCCGCTTTCATTAGTTAAGCCCCAAATAACACCTTCCTGTGTTTTTGTTAAATTAAAAATAGAATTTGGTGCTACAAGCAACTCATCAGAAGTAAGCATCTTACTAAACACTCCTTCTTTCCATACATACAAGCCGTCATCATATAATACATAAAGCTCATTTCCTTCAAAAAGAGAGCTGTTTAGGATCTTTTTTTGGACGGGGAGTTCGTCCAGTACATCAAATTCGACGCCTTGTTTTTGGATAAAAAATTGATCTTCTGAAGCAACCAACATTTTTCCATTATCTAATGGCTCAATTTTAAATGCCTTTTTGCCTAGTAAATTGATTTGTTTAATAACGCCATCCTTATATCCATAAAGTCGGTTCTCGGTATCCGTAAACCAAAGGTATCCATTTTCACCTTCTCCGATCCATTCGATCCGGTTACTTTTAATTTCCGGGGTGTTAAAAGTATTGAAGGTGATAAACCTAACACCATCAAAGCGAACCAGCCCATCATAAGTTGCCAGATATAAAAAACCATCAGTATGATGAGAGATATATTTTATAGAATTGATGGGGAGCCCATCTTGTACCTTAAATTGCCGGATAGAATAGCTTTCTTCAATATCATCCCAGCTAAAAGAGCTTTGTGTACCTTGAAATGCAAAAGCAGGCAATTGCAAGAATAATACAACTCCTAAAATCAGATATATCACCTTTTTTATCCTCATGTTGAGAGGATAATACAAATATTTGATAGAATTATGTAACAAAATCCAACAAAGAAATTCAAATATTAGTCTACCAATCAGACATAGAATTGAGCGGGTATATTAAAACGGATCCAAATAAAAAAAGGTAATCAGTTTAAATAAAAACAAATCAGTCTGTGTTTGAAGATCATTCATTGAAAAATGAATATTCGAAACTCTAAATAAATCACACAAATATGTATTGGATTAAAATTACAGAAAAAAACTTTGTGGGCGGGTACAAGTCCTTTTTATATATGATCGTGGCATCGGTACTACTAGTATCTTGTCAAAATTCATCAACGTCAGCATTAGAAGAAGAACAATTGGTTCAAGAGCAAGTCAGCCAACAGGAACTGGAAGCGGCCCTTGAAGAGATGTACGAAATGATGGATCCAACCGGGAAACTCCCTAGACCGGGAGAAGAAATTGATCTCTCTAAATTCAAAGTGGAAAAAGATCTGGGGATGATGGCTAAAATATCAACAACTGGGTACCAGGTAGATTCTATTGGTTCATTAGGCGGGCAGTATGCATATGGAGTTGCCCAAGAGATAAATAATTCCGGGGAAATAACAGGTCATTCCTTTAATGGCAGTAATTATCATGCCTTTTACTACGATGGGAATTCAATGACCGATATTGGTACATTATATAATAACGTTTCCTACAATACTTCCTATGGTATCGATATAAATAATCACGGACAGATAGTGGGTCATAGTTATGGAAGTGGATATTATAGCCATGCTTTTTTCTGGGATCCACAAAATGGCATGGTAGATCTAGGTGTATTACCGGACAAAATTTCCAGTTTTGCCAGAGGTATAAATGACAATGGGCAGGTAGTTGGTTTCAGCTCGGGAAGTAGTTATGCAAGAGGATTTATCTGGGATGAAGAAAATGGTATGCAGGAAATAGGGAAACCACAAGGTGCCAGATATTTTGTTCCTGAAGCGATCAACAATCATGGTGTGGTTGTAGGGCGTGCCTATTTTGATAATATTGGAAGCAAACTTGTTATTTGGAGTGAAGCAGATGGTTTTACAGATCTTGGATCATTAAACCAGACACCATCATCAACAACTTATAATATCTATCCAAGAGATATTAATGATTCCGGTCAAATCATAGGTGATGCATACGGTCTGAGCGGTCATTCGAATGGAGGGTTTTTCTGGGACCCGGCTACCGGATTTTATAGCCTGGATACGGACAACGATAATAATACCTGGTATTACGCGATGGGCCTGAATAACAATGGTCAGGTAGCGGGATATTATTATAATGTTGATGAAAATTACAATTACACTTATTCCGCATATATTTGGGATGCCAGTGGTGAGTTCATTGATCTGGGACAGTACAACGAAAATACTAACGACTCATACTATTATGCCATTAGCATTGCATATGATATAAATGACAATGGCGCAGTGGTGGGTTATAGTTATAATGCTGAAGGGTATAATATTGCGGTAGTTTGGAATAGAGGCGCATCAAATGAAGCTCCCGTAGCAGATGCAGGAGCTGACCAAACCTTGGATGCCACCGGACAAACTACTTCGGTAACATTAGACGGTTCCGGTTCTTCGGACGCAGATGGTGACGCGTTAAGTTACTCATGGATACTTGATGGTTCCGTGGTATCTACAGATGCATCGTTCAGTACAAACTTAGCAGATGGTAGTTATACCTTCACCTTAACCGTTTCTGATGGGGAAGAATCTGATTCAGATGAGGTAAGCGTTACTGTTGTAAATACCATTCCTGTGGCAGATGCCGGGGCAGATTTTACAATTAATGCAACCGGATCTAGAACTACGCTTTCATTAGATGGTTCGGGTTCTTCTGACGCAGATGGTGATGAATTAAGCTATTTATGGACAATGGATGGTAGAGAATTTGCGACAGGAGTTTCTCCAACTGTAAGTTTAGCTGTTGGTAGCTACACCGTTTCATTAACAGTAAAAGATGTGAATGGGGCCGTAAGTGCATCAGACGATGTTCAGTTTGAAGTGCTAAATGTTGCTCCAGAGGCTGTAATAACAGCCGGGAATTCCATTTTAGGAAACTCAACATTATTTGATGGTTCCGGTTCATCAGACATTAACGATGATATTGTAAGCTACAGTTGGGATTTTGGAGATGGAACAGGGGCAAACGGGGCAACGGTAAGCCATGACTTTACTAATAGTGGCACCGTTACGGTTACTCTTACCGTAACAGATACTTTTGGTGCTTCGAGCAGCGAATCAGTATCAGTATCAATAGAAGGTCGCCCGTTTAAAGATTTCAATAATGATGGTTTGTTTAATTTCGGTGATGAAATAATACCATTATATGAATTTGAAGACGGTAAATACGATGCAAAGAAAGTAGCCATAGTATTTCCGGTTAACACTCCAGACATCTCTGCAAAAAACCTTAACATTAAAGCAGAGGGTATAACGGTGGCCAGTCGCCTTGTAGCCATTAAGGATATGAAACTTGACGCCAAAAAAGGATCGATCATTGCTTCTAATAGTGTGCTTGAAGCAGGAAAGAATCTTTCTTTAAAAGCCAAAAATTCTATAGATATTACTGAAGCAAGCATAGTAGCTAAGGATATCAAAATCTCAGCCAAGACAGACCTAACTGCTATCGATGCAACTGTTACTGCACAAAATGAGATTGAACTAGAAGGCAAAGGATCAATGAACTTGAGTCATTCTGTATTCACCGCTGATGAAATCGAAATTGAGTCAGGAAACTCATTAAACATTACTGGAACCATATTCAACGCTAAAGAAGTTGAGTACGAGAATGATAGTGATGACGATGACGACGATGACGACGAAGACGAAGATGACGACGAGGACGAAGATGATGACGATGAGGATGATGACGACTAACTAAAGACGTAGCGATAACATAGAATGAAAGATAAAGGCGTTCATTAATTTGGACGCCTTTTTTTTATGGCTGAGGATTATGATAATCCCGAAATATTTTGGCTAATAATTGAGCGACTATTCGCACATCGCAACTCAGTTTGCCGTACTTTATGCAGATGAATTTTCATCAGATATAAGATTGAATTGACGTCCTATTCAGATCGCCCCCGAAGAGATCAGATTTTATTAATAGCAGGAATTATACTTATCGGTTTCAATCTGAGGCCGGCATTATCAGGAGTAGGACCGTTGATTGCTATGATACGTGAGGCAACAGGTTTGTCTAATTCGATGTTGGGTTTACTGACCACACTTCCATTGGTAGCATTCGGGATCTTATCTACATTAACGCCACTTTTTACAAGACGATTTGGAATCGAAAAGACATTATCAGGAGCGTTGCTTTTGTTGACGGTGGGTATCGTCCTCAGAGCTTTTGGATATATTCCACTATTGTTTCTGGGAACCATACTTCTGGGAATAGCCATCGCTTTTGGGAACGTGCTTTTACCCGCACTTGTAAAACGGGATTTTAATAAAAGATCCGGATTTATGACGAGCTTGTATTCCGGAATGATGGGAGTAGGAGCCGCTCTTGCAGCCGGACTTAGTGTGCCAATAGCCGAATCTTTTCCCGGTTCCTGGAAAACTTCGCTGGGAGTTTGGGGAGTATTTTCGTTTCTGGCATTTCTGGTTTGGATCAGTCAAAATAAATTCAGCGTTCCTACCAATTCAAAAAGAAGTTTTAAAAAGGCCATGAAGGATCTGGGATCAAATTCATTAGCGTGGAATGTGGCTCTGTTTCTGGGATTGCAGTCGATAGCATTTTATGTAATTCTTGCATGGCTGCCTGATATCTTGATCTCGAAAGGTTTCAGCAGTTCTGAAGCGGGTTGGTATTTATCGCTATCACAAGTTACCGGTGTGCTTGGTTCTGTGCTTGTTCCTGTAATTGCTGCAAAAAAGGATGATCAAAGAAAATATATATCCGCTTTAATTCTTGTGGAAGCCATTAGTTTGATAGGTTTGTGGTTAGGGACTAATGCTACTGTATTTTTATGGGTTTCAGGAATCGGATTTTCATTAGGTGGAAGTTTTGGACTTGCATTGCTATTTATTGTATTAAGATCTTCGGATTCAGAAACGGCAACAGAGCTTTCCGGAATGTCACAGTCTATTGGATACTTGTTAGCAGCAACGGGCCCAATTTTGATCGGGGCTGTTTTTGATATAACCGGAAATTGGGATACAGCACTTTATATCTTATTTATGATCTTATTTTTTAAGTTATATACCGGTTTAAGAGCAGGAAAAGCTCAGGCAATCTAATTAACCTGCTTGTTTACAATCATTTTGATTAAAAAACTTAAACAAGCAGAGCCTTCAGTCTCGGAGAAATGGCTAACATTTATAATCAAATTTACGACCAATCTTTGTTCAAGCCTCCATCACCCCGCTTTCAGCGAAATGATGGAATGAAGCAAAAATCCACGAACCATTCATTCATATTTCTAACTGTCGGTGAAACCATAGTTGGTAAATAAGCACAAAAGTCATCTATCATTGATCGAGGCCTTTTTAAAGATCTCTTTGAAAGCACTAATACTAATTCGTATTTACTTTTCATACATTGAGCCGATAATACTTAGAAAGGTAATTTTAAAATCGGGTGTTATTTTTTTGAATAAAGGTACAAAAACAATCTTTTCTCCTATACTATCAGGATTTCTGGTCGGAATCTTTGTGTTTTGTATTGGCTTGATGATCGCATCATTGCGTTATCAGGTTTTGATACAGCATCAGGAGAGAGAGTCTAAGGAAGTTCTTGAGCTTGTAGAGCAGAATATTGAAAGAACTATTCAGGAGTCTTATAGTGCAGCTTTAACACTGGCACTTACAGTAAATGATGAGGGTGAAGTTAAGAATTTCAATAAAATTGCTGAGACTCTTTATAAAAACAGTAATGTTGTTGATGTTTTAGAGCTGGTTCCTGATGGAATTATAAAATATGTGTATCCATTAGAAGGGAATGAATCCGTTATTGGATATGACATTCTGAGCGATCCGAAGGTTAATGCAGAGGTGTTAAAAGCTGCTGAACTCGGAAATATATATTTTGCGGGCCCTATCAGTCTTAAGCAAGGTGGTCAGGCAGTAATTGGAAGATTACCTATTACCATCGATGAAGAAATTTGGGGATATTCTGCGATTTTGATATATCTGGAAACACTTATTGAGGAGTCAGGGATTCACCAGTTTTCTAAGGACAGATATTATTTTCAACTTTCTAAGGTAAACCCTAATACGGGAGAAGAGGAATTTTTTCTACCAGTTAATAAGGAAGTAGAACTCAATTCTTATTCATCTATAAATTTTCCGGAAGGGGATTGGAGGTTATATACAAAGAGAATTGATGTTGATTTTGCTGAAACTAGTTTTCTTGTAATAGCATTAAGTTCGCTTTTGGGAGGACTTTTATGTGGCTTTATAACAACTAAGTTTCTAAGAAGACCCAAAGAACTCGAAGAGTTATTAAAACAGAACACAGAAAAACTACTATTAAGTAAAGAGAAGTTCAGAAAGAATTCAGAACTATTGCAATCTATCCTTGAAAGCCCTCAGGATATGATAATTTTTTCTTTGGATACCAATTACAACTATTTGGCCTTTACAACGTCCCACAAAAAAATGATGAAAAAGCTGTGGGGGCAGGATATTGAGTTGGGCAAGAATATGATAGAATATGTTCCAGATCAGGAAATAAAAAAACAACTCAAGACTGATTTTGATAGAGCTTTACGGGGTGAACATTTTGATTACATTCAAAAGTATGGGAACAAAAATTTTCCGGATCAATACTGGGAAAACAGATTTGTTCCCATAATGTCGAAAGATAATTCAGTAGTTGGGTTAACACTATATGTAACAAATATAACAGACAGAGTTGAGGCTGAAAAGGAAATTACTTTGGAAAAGCAGATATCCGACTCTATTATTAATAGTTTGCCCGGTGTGTTCTACTTATATAATAAGGAGGGTAAGTTTTACAGATGGAATAAGAACTTTGAGGAGGTTGTAGGTTATACTGCACAAGAAATGGAAGAAGCTCATCCATTGAATTTTTTTGATGAAAATGAAAAAGAGTTGTTGGCTGAAAAGATCGGAAATGTATTTATAAGTGGTGAAGACAATGTTGAGGCCAACTTTGTTAGTAAAGACGGTACCAAAACTCCTTATTACTTTACCGGTGCTGCAATAAATTATAAGGGGGAAGAATGTTTGCTGGGAGTTGGTCTTGATATCAGCAATCAGAAGAACATTGAGAAAGAGATCAATTTGGAAAAGCAACTTTCTGATTCATTAATAAACAGCTTACCCGGTGTTTTTTACCTTTTCACTAAAGAGGGTAAATATTTGCGATGGAATAAGAACTTTGAAACTGTAACCGGTTTTACGTCTGAAGAGATGGAAACAGCACATCCCATTAACTTCTTTGATGTTGATGAAAAAGAACTTCTAGCAGAGAAAATAGGCAATGTGTTTGTTGAAGGCACTGACAGTGTAGAAGCAAATTTTATGATGAAGGATGGTTCAAAGATCCCCTATTTCTTTACCGGTGTAGCTGTAAATTACAATGGAGAAGAATGTTTGCTGGGTGTAGGAATAGATATAAGCGAACGAAAAAAAGCAGAGCAAAAGCACTCAGAAGTACTTCAGCAGCTACAGAGTCATTTATATAACTCCCCATTGGGTGTAGTGGAGTATAATAGTGATCTGAATATTACAACTTGGTCAAAAAGGTGTGAGTTAATATTTGGATGGACCGAACAAGAGGTGCTTGGAAAAAATGCATTTGATCTCATTTATGAACAGGATAAATCCAAAACGGAGATTATTGCTGATGAATTGACGAAAGGAAGTGTTGATTCCAATATTTCACACAATAGAAATTACACGAAGTCAGGTAAAATTATCGACTGTGTATGGTATAACACCGTTGTAAAGAATTCATCAGGAGAAATAACAACAGTTATGTCTTTGGTGGAAGATATTACTGAGAAGAAGAAATCAGAAGAGATCATTGAAAACTCACTCAAAGAGAAAACCACACTGCTTTCAGAGATCCATCACAGAGTTAAGAATAACCTGGCCATTGTATCAGGTCTTCTTCAGTTGCAAAAGAACGAAGTTAAAGACGAGAAAGTAACTGCGGCGTTTGAACAAAGCATCAACAGGATTATTTCTATTGCCATGGTGCATGAATTGATGTATAAATCTCCGGAACTTTCTTCTGTAAATATTCACACCTATTTGGATATGTTGATCCCGGCTATTGCTGCTGCAATGAATGATCATAACAGAAACATAGAGTTTAAAATTGAAATTGATGAGTATAAACTTAATATCAATCAAGCTATTCCTATCGGACTTCTTTTAAATGAATTAATTACGAATTCGTTTAAATATGCTTTTCAAGATCAAAATGACGGTTATATAAAAATCGAGTTATCAAGTAGTGAACAGTCAGTTACGATTTTATACGAAGATAATGGCTCAGGATTTGGGGAGGAAAGTAACTTCGATAAACCAAAGAATTTAGGACTCAATCTTATTCATACTCAACTTCAACAACTTGATGCTACTTATAAAGTTGATACAGAAAATAAATTTAAACTAGAATTTACTTTTGAAAGCGAAACTTATGAAACTATTGAAAGATAGTTAAGTAGTGATTGATTACATATTAGCACAACAGTATGTACATTATTTGAATTAATTTTAGGAATTAAAATTTACTACTATGAAAAACAGGCTTACTAAAACGATCTGCGGACTTTCCTTACTTACTTTGATGATCAGTTCAAATGTTAGTGCACAAAATGCAGATAAGGAATTAATTCTTTCACAGATCGAAACTCTGTTTGATGGAATGAGAGCAGGTGATAGTGCAGCCGTTTCAAAAGTATTTACGAGAAATGCTACCATGCAGTCCATTTTTAAAAACAGAGAGGGTGAAACGGTGATAAGTTCCGGGTCTTTACAGAATTTCAAAAATGCTGTAGGAACACCACACGAACAGGTTTGGGACGAAAGAGTTGCAAACATTCAAATCAATGTTGATGGCGAAATGGCTGTTGCCTGGGTGCCATATTCATTTTATTTAGGGAAAGATTTTTCGCATTGCGGAGTAAACTCATTTCAATTTGCTAAAACAGCTGAAGGCTGGAAAGCGATCTCTATTGTTGACACCAGAAGAAGAACCAACTGTGCCGAAGACCTTTAATTTAAGCCCATGAAAAGAATAGTAAGTTTGCTGTTTATCGCCTTATTGTCGTTTCCTGTAATGTCACAAAATGCATACGAGACTGACGTCCAATCAATAGATTCAATAATAGAATCACTTTACGCTTCCATTTCAGGAGAAAAAGGAGAAGAAAGAGATTGGGATAGATTTCGAAATTTATTTATCCTTGAAGCAAAATTGATGCCAACAGGAGTAAACAGTAAAGGTGTTGCAGGTTACTCAGCGTGGGGAGTTGAAGATTACATTCCAAGAGTAGAAAAAAGCTTTTTGGAAAATGGATTTATAGAAACGGAGATATCTAAGGAAGTGGAAAGATTCAGGAATGTAGCTCATGTGTTCAGTACTTACGAATCAAGGCGAACCAAAGAAGGCGCCATCATTGCCAGGGGAATAAACAGTATTCAATTATTCTATGACAATAACAGATGGTGGGTTGTATCTGTTTTTTGGGCATCTGAAAACCCTGATCATCCAATTCCGGAAAAATATGATATCAAGAATTAGTTTTATAAGTGGCTGGTACCTTCAAACTTAGATCATTCTACGATTTTAAACCTGCTCTTAGTTTCTGTTCTTGAGAAAGCATCAAAGTGCCACCATTCAGTTCTAACAGGAATAAATCCGGCCTTAGTCATTACACTTCTTAAGATAATTCTATTCTTTACCTGCAGCTCGGTTAGTAGCTTATTCTCGATCAATTCTTGTTCCTTATCAATATGAGCTACCTCATTAAAATCATCATAATCGGTTCCCATATCCAAAGGGTTTCCTAAGCTATCGGCTAGAGTTAAATCAACAGCAGCGCCATAATTATGAATGGAGCCTGTTTCAGGATTTGCAACATATTGAGCTCTTTCTGGCAACGGAATTTCTACTTGATCCCATAACACCTGTTGTATTCTTCTGGGCCTTGCTGCGTCCCATATAAGCAGTTGAAGTTCCGGATGAAGTTCATTTAAGTATTCAGCTGCTTTATAGAGTTTCGAAAGTGCTTCAGGTTGCAAGTAAGCTTCTTCAAGATCACCATAAACATCTTTGCTTATAAAATTATCTGTAGTAGAATATCTCAGGTTTACTTTTATAGATGCGCTGTCAGAATTAACTACCATTAATCCTTGATCAGTATAAACTTTATACCAGGATGTCTTTTCTTTTGAAGTTGAACAGCTGATCAGAAATATAAAAGCTGAACAAATAATTAAGGACCTTCTGCAATTTTTTTTCATTTCAAAGTATTATAAGAGTCATAAATCATCCTGGAAATATCTGCAGATGCCTCTAAAACGGCGTCACGATCAGGGGCATTTTTTGATAAAAAGACAAGAATGTATCCTTCATCATTACCTGTGAATACAATTCCTGAATCATGATGTACATTAGTGATCCAACCGGTTTTATGTGCAACAGGGGTTCCTTTCGGTAGTTTTGCTGAAATCATATCGTTATAAACCTGATCTTTAAGAATTTTCAGCATTTCAACGTTAGCTTTTTTGCTGATAAGAGTACCTGTACTTAAATGATCAAAGATAACGAGTAAGTCTCTGGCGGTTGTAGAATTACTAAGCCCTTGTCTGTAGGCTTTAAGGTCTTCAACCCCTCGTAATACATTAATGCTGTCGGCGCCAAGATCTCGCATTGTATTCGTAATATTTTCAGCACCTAAGTAATCGATAAGTATATTAGTAGCGAGGTTGCTGCTCCTTGTAATCATTTCATAAGCTAATGCGTAGAACGTAGTATTCTTATTAAGATTTAGATACAAATCTTTTTCACTGTCTTCGCTTACCCCCATCGTGAACAAAGATCCATCTACTATACTCTTGAATTCATTTTTAATAAGTATGGAATCTTCAAGATTCAGATCTGTATTTTCTGCTCTTTTGTACAATTCTATTAACACAGGGGTTTTCATAGTACTTGCTGCATGAAACCGTTCATCAGCATTGATGAGAATGTGCTTTTCAGCATCATTAATATCTTTATAAGCTATTGCGAAATCTCCTTCTATTCCAACTAATCTGTTTAAGATCTTGACTTGTAAATCCTCTTTATGAAATGATCTTTTGCTTTCTGTGCATCCTATGAACAGAAATAGAATGAGAGAAATGATAGTGTAATTTAATTTCATAGCCCGATGTTCTTAGTTTAGAAACTTAAGTGTTTTTAAGTAACCTATCGATAAGCTTTGCTTTGTTGGGATCTGAATACATACCGAAACCAATAACAAGAGTTCCTTTTACTCCTTCATTAGATTCAATGCAATAAACAGTTGATTCGCTACCAGGGTCAGTTCCGCTATCATGAGAATAAGAATCAACAATTTTGAGGTTATCCACATCAAACTCTGTTTCTAATTCTTCACAGGTAATTACATTTTCAGAAATTGTATATGTATGTGTAAACCCTTTTTCTTTCATGGATTCTACAGCATCTGCTAAATCTTGATACATAAGATGTAAACTTGAGTTATAGGTAAAAAAAAAGCCTTCCAAATCTGAAAGGCTTATAAAAAAACAGTAAAAACTTACTCAGCGTTTTTCTTAGATTGGATTTCTAAGCGAATGTCCTGAGCTAATTTTTTAAGGTCTTGCAAACCTTTACGAGCTCGTGTTCCCGCAGCCTTGTTGCCTTTCTCATAGAACTTTTCCATTTCCATTTTTGTGTCATCAACCAAGCTTTGTAGTTCTGATACTCTACTCATTATGTAACTCCGTTTGTTTGTTAAAATTATTTTCCATTTTTGGAACTTGTTGAAGCTATATAATAAGGGGTACTCAGTCAAATTAAAAAGTGCTTTTTTTGCTAATTAATGCGTTTTTTTTTGCCCTTCAAGTGATTTTCATGGCTTTTTTTGGATTTGGCCAACCCGAAAATGAAATTCCGGTAGTTAATACAGCCGGAAAAGTAATTTTAAGCTGCTCCTCGGATAAGTTTTTTTCTTTAAACTCGTCTTCTAATTCATTCCATTTTACCTCATTTCCAAAAGAAGTCTCAGTAAAAATATCCGTGTTGTGGTCTTGTGAAAATATGACCAACTCGTGATCATCTAATTCATTTACAAGAAATTGTGCTAGCTCAACAGGAGGGATATACATGCGTTCGTTTTCATAGCCAATAAGACTGGAGATCAATAATGTTGGAGATTCAGGAAGCGCATTAAATACTTTTTTGTTAAGCTTTAAACCCGATTCCGTTTTTTGCACTAATTCTTTCTGATATCCATGCAATCCGATAGTTGAAACTCCGTGATCAGCGAAAAGTGCTACTAAACGATGGTTTAAATCCATTACTGCTCGCTTCCTTGCATCTTCTCTCATCATACCGGTTTGCATCAGCCGATTCGTGTATTCACTATCTCCATGTATCAAAATCCCCTTTCTGGACTTGTGAGAAGCTAATGATTGTGACAGCGATTTTAAGAATACAGGATGATCCAGATGTTCAAAATCTATAAGCGCTACGTAACTAGACAAAATTATTTGGTTAATGAGGTTGAAGAAAAACTAAGAGGAAGGAGATCGCTGGTGTAATGAACAGACAAAGTACCATCAGCATGGAAAAAATTGATCTCATTGTCAGGCAAATGTTCATGGATTACCTGTCTGCATGCGCCACATGGGCTACTGAATTCTCCTTTTAATGTATGCAGGTACATCGATTTAAAATCGCCAATCCCATAACAGATTGCTTTAGCAATAGTCAGCCTTTCGGCACATAGCCCGTTGGTCCAATCACTCACTTCTATATTTACACCAGAAATATAACCTCCGGCTGTTAGCAGTAATGTGGATACAGGGAAATTTGAATGAATGGTAATTGCGTCACTCAAAAGGCCAATCAATTCAGGTTTTACTTCGGATGGTTCGATATAAACAAAAGGGTCACTAAATAGAATATCGTCAATACCGGATTGTATTTTTATTTCCAGATCAAATTCCTTTGTCCAAAAGTCCAGTTGTTCAAGATAGGAATCGTGTTTCATGATCACTGACTTTGGTATATCTCCATCAGCCAAACAAACACAGCAAGCAGCTTGAATTGCTGGAATGGTAAGTGGAAACGAAACATTCTCGATTCTAACGCCGGGATAGTACGCACCTGAACTTCCTTGAACAATACAAGCTTTAGGTTCTCGTGAATAAGGTGTGTAAGATCTTTCTTCTAATATTTTCCAATTCATAAACAATGATAACAGAGTTTTTCAGGTAATCAAATCAATTATTTGTCGGAATTAGTTTCATTGATCTGATATCAGATTTTTTAAATAGAGTACTATCTTGATATAAAATTCTGTACTGACCGTTTAACCACATTTCAGCTTGGTCTCCAAAATGCTCCGAAAAAGGACTTTCAGATTGTCCCGTAGGGGTAATAGTTTGAATCTGACTTAGATCCGAAAAATCTACAATTCTACGAATAGAAGGTCCTAAAACCATATCGTAAGGTTTCAGCCAACTGTACTGAGCATTATCTACACTCATTCCATGTCCGTCCAATTTATAAGGACCTTTACTAAGTAAGTTATTAACGATCAGTTTCAAAGCTGAGGAAGCATTCGGATCATCGGCTGCCTGAGAAAAAAGTGGTGGTCTTAATGTTAAAGTATGAAGTTGCTCCCATCTCCAGTCTTCTGATTGTGAGCCCAAAGAATCACTCAAAAACAGAATGGCATCCTGCATGCTTTTCAAGACAATATCAGATTTAGTCTCAATCTCAGGAGTGTTAATATTATCAAAAAATGAGAATGCATTAGTATCAACAGTTGCTGGTGTTTGGCGGATTAACTCAGACATTGTTCGAACAGGCACATTCTCATGGTGTAGAAAGTTTTGATACACCTCTGTACCCAGATCATCGAGAAGTGTGTTTTTTGTAAGGTTAACAAAGAATACATCAAAAATAGAAGCAGCGGTAGCATTATTGGTGTATTTAAAATCCCAATTTTCCAGATATGATATTGCATTATCAAAATTGTAGGCATTCTGGCTTTTAATGATATCCAGAATGATTGGAGTTAATTGCGCAGCATGCGTTGAATAATTATCATTTTGAAGAGCTTCGAATTGTGTGGGATTTAATTTTTCATTCGACTCAAGTATCTCAATAATGCGTTCAATTCTGGAAGGAGGTTCCCAAAAAGTGGCTAAATAATGATCATAGGACTCGGTAGTGATTTTGTTATTTGCATTTGCGATCCATCCATTTTCGGGATTAATAACAAATGGCATTTCGCTATGAGGAATGTAACCGAGCCAATCTTCTTCAGGATTCCAGCCTTTTCTTAAAGAAATTTTATCTCCGGTTCTAATTGGAAGTCTCGCCGTTGAAAACATAGCGATATTTCCTTCTTTATCGCCATACATGAAGTTTTGGCCGGGAACACCAAAGTGAATAAGAGCTTCTTTAAATTCCTGAAAGGTAGAAGCCCAGTTTATTTGGTATAATGTTCTGAATTCATTGCTCAGGTTATGCCCGGTCCAGCGCATAGCAATCAATTTGTTATCTGTAATTCCTTTTTCAGGATATATATCTGATATGATCGGACCATGTTTTGTATATCGTATCTCTAGTGGCACATCATCAGCGTCTTTTACTTTTATAACTTCCCGGATTTTATCGAAGTATAGAAATGAAACGGAACCGTCATCTAAAGAATCTGCTACATATCGACCGCGGTCATTCGGATCCACCTGTTCTAGAAAGAAGTCAGTATCATCGGCCATGATATTTGTAAGCGACCAAGCCATTTCATCATTTTGCCCAATAATGATTCCCGGAACTCCTGCAAGAGTTGCTCCGGATACATTTTTTCCACTTAGATTAAGATGAACTTCATACCATTTTCCGGGCATCCCTAACCCAAGATGAGGATCTCCGCCAAGTAAAGGATAACCCGTATTTGTCTTTGATCCGTCTATAACCCAGGCATTACTTCCAACATGAGTGCCTTCCATTTCCAGTAATTCCCTTTTTTTAATTTCCTGCTGAAGCATAGGCATTAAAGAAGAGGTAAACTTTCCGGACTGCTCGTTATTCAAAGTTGTAGGAGAATCAGCCGGGTAACTAAGACGAAGTTGTTCGAATTGGTGAGCTGGTAATTTTGTTTTTAGATACCCATACATTACTTCAGTCCACCAGCTCATATTAAGTTCCCAAGCCATTAATCTTGTTACTGCAATAGAACGAGTTGGTGTCCATTTAATAGGCTGAATCCCTGTCAAAGCAAATTCAACCGGCAATTTGTTTAGATTATTTTCAATGTATTGATTAACACCATCTGAATACGCCTGAAGAATTTCTCTCTCTGATTCGCTTAATTCAGTTTGCTCAATTTGTTTCGAGATCTTCCAAATACCAAGGGTTCTTTGATACTTATCTAATTCAATGAGATCTGTGCCGAAGAATTCAGCAAATCTTCCTTCTGCAGCAATTTGTGAAAGCGTCATTTGCCATAAACGATCCTGAGCGTGAACATACCCGATCGATTTATATAGATCGTTCTCAGATGTAGCATAAATATGAGGAACACCAAACTCATCCCAATGAATATCTACATCGTTTTGAAGTCCAGTAAGCTCAACTGTTGCTTCATAATCAGGAAGAGGTTTGTAAAAAGTCCAGTAAAAAGCTAATCCTGCAAAACCTAAGATCAGAATAAGAAAGAAGATGACAAGTTTCAGAAACGTGTTCATGGAAAATCTGTTAAATGATTGAACAAGAAACTACTGAATTTATCGGAAGAAGAATAGAGAAGGGTGAAGTAGTCAGAATATAGAAGTTGCAGAGTACAGAAGTTCTGAACTCCTGTATTCTGAGTACTGTTATCACCCGCGTCCTAGTCCTATTATTAGAACTCAGATCAAACGGATATAGCAGATACTCGCTGATTTTTTTTTAAAGATCTCGTACATAAGCTAGCAAGGGCTTCAGCCCTGCGGGAATCAGGATGGGGAATTCTAATCACTAAAAGATTCTTTATAGCCGGTCGGACTAAAGTCCTCTCTTGTGAACTTGATTCTGAATGTTAGTGGTGACGAAGATATAGTCAAGTACACCAGCCAGGGATTTATCCCGTAGCGATTAGCATATCAATTCTGAATAATGTTGCCATTTAGAGTCGTTCGGACTAAAGTCCTCTCTGGTAAACTTGATTCTGAATGTTGGTGGTGGCTCAGATTTACTCAGGTGTACCAGCAAGGATTTCAATCCGCAACGAAACAAAGGTTAATTTGTGGAATGACGTTTTTCCTGATTGAAAATATATTGGCGTACTTTGTTAATATTGCTCTCGCTTACAGAGTAAACTGCATATCCATTTTGCCAAGAAAATTTTGGTTCCCAATTGTATTTCTTATTCAGATAATAAGACGATGATCCTTTAATCCATTTCACAACTTCGGAGATGGATTGTTTGGTTTTCAGCTTTAACAATACATGTAAATGATCATCCACACCATTTACAATATCAATAAGGATTTCATTTTTGAATGCTTCTTCTTTTAGCCATGAACAGACGTCATTTCGAACATTCCATGACAAATAGGGAATCCTATTTTTAGTGCTGAATATAATATGAACCCAAAGAGAATTTTTTGAGAATGCCATAACTTTTTATCAGGTAAGACATATTGGAAGCGTATTCCTTACAAAAATATTTTTTTTCACTTAAAACCGGACTAAAGTCCTCACTGGTAAATTTGATTCTGAATGTTGGAGGTGGCGAAGATATAGTCAAGTACACAAGCCAGGGATTTATCCCGAGGCGATTACGATATCAATTTTGAGTATTGTTGTGACTTAGGACCGATCGGACTAAAGTCCTCTCTGGTGAACTTGATTCTGAATGTTGGTGGTGACTAAGATTTACTCAGGTGCACCAGCAAGGATTTCAATCCGCGGCGCTTTGACTAACGATTGAGAATACTTTTATGGTTTGGGGTTGTTCGGACTAAAGTCCTCTCTTGTAAACTTGATTCTGAATGTTGGTGGTAACGCAGCTTTGGTAAGGTACACTAGTAAGGATTTTAATCCACAACGATTAACGGCGGAGAAAACATAGACCGCAGAACCTGAAGGATCTGCTGGTTATAATCACATATAAAAGTTTAAGCTAGAAGGGCGTTCACGCCCGTCTATTTAAAACCTGTGCTGAGTTAGCTTAAGAATCATCATATTTACCCCTTCAAAAAGTTTGAAAAGCGCTTCCAAAACTTTGTACCTTTAACAGAAATCAGAAACAGAACAAAAACTTCAGAAATGGATATTAAGAAAGTAGCAGTAATAGGTGGCGGTACCATGGGTAATGGAATTGCTCATGTTTTTGCAATGAACAGAATACCTGTAAACCTAATTGAGACCAAGCAGGAATTTGCCGACAAAGCCATGGCAACCATCGACAAAAATCTGGAGCGCATGGTCAGCAAAGAAAAGATCACTGCTGAAGAAAAGGTAACAACGCTTGATAGTATTGATGCCACACTTAGTATTGCAGAAGGAGTAAAAGATGTTGATCTGATCGTTGAAGCTGTGCCTGAAAATTTTGACATCAAGAAAAGCGTGTGGGAAGCCGTTGAAGCCAATGCTCAGGATCATGCTATTTTTGCAAGCAATACTTCTTCCATCTCAATTACAAAATTAGCAGCACTCACAAACAGACCGGAAAAATTTATCGGTATGCATTTCTTTAATCCCGTTCCGGTAATGAAGCTGGTTGAGATCGTTCGTGGTTTAGAAACAGATGATGAAACTTATAATGTAGTTGAAAAGACTTCCAAGTTATTAGCCAAAGTTCCTGTTCCGGTAAACGACTTCCCCGGATTTGTAAGCAACCGCGTATTGATGCCTATGATCAACGAAGCAATTTTTTGTGTTCATGAGGGAGTAGCTACGCCAGAGAATGTAGACGAAGTGATGAAGCTGGGAATGGCGCATCCAATGGGACCATTACGTTTGGCGGATTTCATTGGGCTTGATGTTTGTCTGGATATTCTGAATGTGTTGTATGAAGGATTCAAAGATCCGAAATACAGGCCGGCACCACTTCTCGTAAAAATGGTAGATGCCGGTAAACTTGGTAACAAAACCGGTGAAGGGTTTTATAGTTACAAGTAAGCCTATGTAATCTCTCTTAAGTTAATAATTATTAAAGGTAGAGTTTTAAAAAATCGGCACTTGTAAAACAGTGTCGATTTTTTTATTTAAGAAAATGCTAACATTCTGTTAATACAGTAGGTTTGATGTATTGACCATGTTTTAGTAACCTTTATAAACTGAAATTTTTATTCATAGGGGGATTTATGAAACAATTTTTTATAACTACAGCAATCTATTTACTGTTTTCAGGAATGGCTTTTGGGCAGTCGACAATTTTGTTAGAAGACTTTGAGGATGGAACGATCAAATACACAACTTCTATTACTGAATTTACAGACAATGGTTCTGATTACTTTATAAGAACTGATGGTTCAAATATTACAGGTGAATCTTTTAACAGTATTTTAGGATCTTTTTATTTTGGAGCACAAGACATAGATGGAGAAGGAGCTTCACTACCTGTAAATTTTACAATTAATGATATTGATATATCAGGATATACCAACTTAATATTAAAGGTTTATTTAGCTGAAGATGCGACAGGAGCGTCGGAGCATTGGGACGCAGCTGATTATTTTCATATAAATTATGATATAGATGAAGGCGCCACCAATAACTTATTATGGGTTGAAAATCTTGGTGATACTACGAACGGCCCTCCTGGCTTAGATACAAACTTTGATGGAAGTGGAGATGGAACAGAAATCACTGATACTTTTGTACAATTTTCTGCAAATATATCTGGTACAGGATCTTTACTTGATCTTACATTCGAGTTTAATCTAAATTCTGGTGACGAGGATATTGCGATAGATAATATTGAGGTTCTAGGTACAGCTACTGGTCTTCCTTCTAAAATAATTTCAGGAGATGCTGGCTGGAGATTGCTTTCAATTCCGAAAGCCAGTGCAACGGTAAGTGATATTTCTGATGACACTGCAGTTCAGGGAGTTGCAGGTGGTTCCGATACAGGAGCTTCTTCTAATGTATTTACCTATGATAATACAGGTTCTTATGAAACGCCTACCAATGTAAGCACTGCTATTTCTAATGGATATGGTTTAGCAGTCTATTTTTATAACAATACTACAAATGGCAGTTCTGCATTACCCTTAACCTTAGATGTGTCAGGTTCAGAACCTTCCTCAGACGTAGGAGTTACCTTAAATAAAAGTAATACAGCAGGAACTTCTTCCGGTTCGGGAGCTGCTGATAGTTACTATACGTTAGTAGGTAATCCTTTTGCTTCTAATTATAATTTGAATAGCATAACAGTTGCCGGTGGCGCAATTCAAGACAATGTTCAGTTTTGGAATGACGGTAGTAGCTCGTATTCAGCTCAGAACAGAACAACTCCATATATTGTGTCTCCCTGGCAGGCATTCTGGGTAGAAGTGTTAAATGCAAATGCAGCAACTTCTATTACTTTTCCTACAAGTGGGAAATCTACATCCTCTGTTACAGGAACATTTTTCTCAAAAGAAAATCCAAATAACGCTGATATAACATTCACCTTATCATCGGAAACTACTTTTGATGAAGCGATCAAGTTAAGCTTTAGGGATTATGCAGAGTTAGGTATGGATAGGGCGGATGCTTCTAAATTGGTACCACTTGTTACAGAATACGCAACCATGGCTTTTGTAGGAGAGTACCAAAATGAAGAAAAACTTAAGTCTGTAGAATCTATTCCTACAAATTTGGAAGAAGCAATTACAATTCCATTACGTCCGACTTTAGTTGGAGTAAGTGGAGAATTCACTTTTTCGTGGGACGGTATAGAAAAGTTGACCAATAAAATGTCCTTAACGTTTCATGATTACAAAACCGGAGCAGATCTTGATATGAGCGAGTTCGACTCTTACGTGTTTACAGCTCAGGCTAATAAGGCTTCTAAAAGTAATTCAGTACTTCTCCCTGTAGTTGCAGAAACAGAATCTAATGACACGGAAAATCGTTTTGGAATCACGATCACTCCAAATACATCGGTAGGCATTGATGATGAGCTGACAAAAGTAGCTGCGTTCAAACTGGATCAGAACTATCCGAATCCGTTTAACCCAACTACGAACATCAACTATACAGTAGGCGAAGCAGGT
>TARA_R100000306_G_scaffold62401_1_pt1 | contig 127296 bp, 95 predicted proteins | sample TARA_R100000306 | Tara Oceans TARA_R100000306 (sample SAMEA2620824) | marine metagenome | biome: marine biome (ENVO:00000447); feature: mesopelagic zone (ENVO:00000213); material: "saline water (ENVO:00002010), including plankton (ENVO:xxxxxxxx)" | depth 1000 m | reverse complement strand
ACCCATCCAGATCTCTCCTTCAAAGCGGGTGCAAATATACGCTCATAAACTTTAAAACTCCAAAGCAATTTGAATAAAAATGCCTGTTGAGTTATTAACAATTGCTAACTGCTTGATTTTAATCTTCTTTTTACTGAAAATGTTAATAACTGTGTTAGGGATTGGAGCGCCATCCCCCAACCCGATAGTATTCGGGGTGGGGATACAGTGTAAAGCCCGCCCCCGACCCCAATAGCTATTGGGGTCGGGGGAACACCCTAAAATTAAAGAGCGAACTTCTAAAGTAAACAAAATCAACGAAATACACAAGCAGAGCTGATCTTACTTTGTCTTACGGTTCCAATGTGCGGTAAGATCAAGATAATCGATATCAAATGCCGGTGCTTGGCGCTCGAGTTTATTAGACTGGAAGGAGCGCTCTAAGATATCTTCAATTAGATAATCTTCTTTAACCTCGAACGGCCGATACTCTTCCTTGATAGAGATATCGAACATGCTGGCCGTTGTATTGTACCAAAATGCCCGCCAACCCGTGCGTAACTCTTTTACCAAGGCAAATGCTGTACGCCCGGTTTGCCTGTGGATTAATTTAACGAGAATCTGTCCTTCGGTTCGGGTGAGTTTTTTCAACTTTTCAGAAAATTCTTCTTCCACATACTTTTGAATACGCTTGGTATATCTTCTACGGTCACGTTTCCTATCGATCGTTTTTAAGCGCTCGCTCATGGTGGTAAGACGTTCTGATGCCAATTTTGCATAAGGATACACCTTTCTGGTCTTACGCCGAAGGATGAGATACCTACGGCGATCTTCTTTAGAGTTGAACTCTAACTTATTTAAAAGCACCACCTCTTCAAGATCTATATATTCTCTCGGAATGCTGTCGCCATCTATAATATAGTAGAAAGTTGTAAGACTATCTTGCTCCTGTTTCATCTCTTCTATGGTTTGCCCGTGCGCTACTCCATAGGAACAACATAATATATATAGGTATGCTAGGTATTTCATTTTCAATGTTTGCTTTTACTAAACCAAAACTGTTCCAAAATTAAAAAATTGTGGCGTGCTACTTCTGAATTAATCCTTAATTTTGAAACTCATTATTATTTAAACTCCTTTGGCGCTATGGCGAAATCTATTTTAAACAAAAAATCACTTACTTTTTTAGAAAATTATCTGAACAATGCTTCGCCCACAGGCTATGAGTGGGACGGGCAAAAATTATGGATGGACTACCTAAAACCGTATGTTGATGAGTTTATCACAGATACCTATGGTACTGCTGTGGCAGTTATTAATCCCAAGGCAAAGTTTAAGGTTGTCATTGAAGGTCATGCCGATGAGATTTCTTGGTATGTTAACTATATTAGTGACAACGGGTTGCTCTATGTAATTAGAAATGGAGGTAGCGATCACCAGATTGCTCCTTCAAAGATTGTAAATATCCATACGAAAGAAGGTATTAAAAAAGGCGTGTTTGGCTGGCCAGCGATCCACACCCGCAATAAATCGAAAGAGGAAGCTCCAAAACCAGAAAATATTTTTATTGATGTAGGCGCTAAAGACAAAGATGAAGTGGAAGCGATGGGAATTCACGTAGGCTGTGTAATTACCTACCCTGATACCTTCCATATCTTAAACGGCGATAAATTTGTGTGCCGGGCATTAGACAACCGTATGGGCGGATTTATGATTGCTGAAGTGGCGCGTTTGCTAAAGGAAAACAAAAAGAAACTGCCCTTTGGTCTGTACATTACCAATTCGGTACAGGAAGAAATTGGGCTGCGCGGAGCACAGATGATCGCAGAGCGCATTCAGCCAAATGTAGCTATCGTAACCGATGTGACCCACGATACTACTACCCCGATGATAGACCAAAAAAAGCAGGGTGCCGCAAAAATTGGTGACGGCCCCGTAATAGCATATGCCCCTGCGGTACAACAAAAACTGCGTGACCTTATTACGACTACTGCCGAAAAAAATAAAATCCCTTTCCAGAGAGCGGCGCTTTCTAGAGCAACTGGTACAGACACCGATGCTTTTGCGTACAGCGGTAGCGGAGTGGCCAGCGCGCTTATATCTTTACCGCTTCGGTATATGCATACTACTGTAGAAATGGTACACCGCGATGATGTGGAGAATGTGATTAAGCTAATTTACGAATCGCTTCTTACAATTAAGGATGGGGAAACTTTTAGTTACTTCGATTAACTTTCTGAAATTATTAAGCTAGCCTTAAGAGCTTTTAACTTTTTGTCGTTCTATTTTTATAGCATGGTAATAAAGGCTCCTCAGGTTGAGAAAATTCTAAAAAATCCGGTTGCGGCCGCGAAACTTGCCAACCTAGTTTATGTCACCGATAATAAACTTACCATTAAACGTCATAGACATGGGCGTGGTTTTTACTATACCCAAAATGGAGAAAAAATTGTAGATCGAAAGTCCATTAAGCGATTTAAGAGCCTTGTAATTCCGCCGGCTTGGAACGATGTAAAAATTACCCATCTCGAAAATGGCCATCTTCAGGTTGTGGGAAGGGATGAAAAAAATCGAAAACAATACCGCTACCACCCCAGTTGGTCTGAGATAAAGAACAAGACGAAGTTTTTTAAGATGATTGCCTTCGGAAACTCCCTACCATCTATTCGCGAACAGGTGAGTAAGGATCTACAGCTAAAAGTGATGACCAAGCGAAAGTGCTTAGCGTTGGTACTCCGTCTTATGGAAGAAACCCACATTCGTGTGGGCAATGATTATTACGCTAAGAAAAACAAAACCTATGGACTCTCAACCATGCGTACCAAACATTTAGATGTGCTGGACCAAGGTCTCAAATTTGAATTTGTAGGTAAAAAGGGTAAAAAACACGCGGTAGAAGTTAAAAATAAAAGGTTGCGGAAATTAGTCATGCAATGCGAGGAGATACCTGGATGGGAATTATTTCAGTATTATGATGAGAACGGCAACCACCACAGCATAGATAGCGGTATGGTGAACGACTATATTCATGAGTTAAGTGGTGACCAATTCTCTGCAAAAGACTTTAGGACTTGGGCTGCCAGCAAGTTGTTTTTTGAACATTTATACAATGTCGGGATGCCGAAGACAAAGAAAGAACTGAAAACAAATAGCTTGCGCGCCTATGATGCAGCTGCCGAAGGGCTTGGAAATACAAGGTCAGTTTGTAAACAGTACTATGTTCATCCAATACTTCCGGAAATGTACGAAGATGGCTCTATTGAGTTTTATCTCAAAAAGCTAAACCACGATACCCACATTAAAACGATTCCGAATTTTTCTCCTACTGAAACAGTTATGCTTCAAATGCTTAGCCAATACAAAGTAATTTTAGACTAGACAGTCTGCCCCACTTTACTATCTTTAGCCCAAAATTCACCGAGTGCTCTTCAACTCTTTCGATTTTGGCTTTTTTTTGGTTATTGTCTGTACACTGTATTGGGCTATTGGCAGCACCCGCAGAACTTGGCAAAACTTACTGCTATTGTTCGCAAGTTATTTGTTCTATGGCATGTGGGATTGGCGCTTTTTAGGATTGTTATTGGCCAGCTCCCTAATAGATTATGCTGCAGGACAATTATTGCTACGATCCACCAATACCAATAGACGCAAGCTATATTTATTTGCGAGCCTTTTTTGGAACCTATCGGTATTAATCGCCTTTAAGTATTTCGATTTTTTTGTTTCGGGTTTCCATGATTTGTTTTCTTCGGAAATTAGCACACAATATAGTATATGGAGTGTCATTGTACCTATTGGACTTAGCTTTTACACCTTCCAAACCATGAGTTATACTATTGATGTGTATCAGAGAAAGGTAGAACCCACGAAAAATTTACTCGACTTTCTCTGTTTTGTAAGCTTTTTTCCGCAGCTGGTTGCAGGGCCGATAGAACGTGCCAAATTTTTACTTCCGCAGTTTCAAAAGAATAGAAAATTTAACCTACAACAATCTAAAGAGGGTCTGCGGCAAATTTTATGGGGGTTATTTAAAAAAGTACTGGTTGCAGATAAGCTGGGGATTGCAGTGACCATGGCCTTTGAGAATCCAGACCAGTACGGAAGCTTCACCTTGGCGTTTGCCGCTGCCCTATTCTCTTTCCAGGTGTATTGTGACTTTTCTGGTTATACTGATATGGCGGTAGGTACTGCGAAACTATTTGGCTTTAAGCTGCACAATAACTTCAATATTCCGTATTTAGCCAAATCGATTACCGAATTTTGGCAACGATGGCACATCACCCTAACCAAATGGTTTACAGATTATGTCTACATCCCATTTCTGAAACAATTTAATCGCATAACTATTCTGGTACGTGTTTTAGGGTTGCTGCTCACCATGCTATTGGTTGGGTTTTGGCATGGTGCCAACTGGACCTTTATTGTTTTCGGACTTTTTAACGGATTGCTATTGGCGGTTGAACGAGTACCGATATTTGGCAAGCGAAAAACATTGGCTAAATGGTTGTCGAAACGACCACGAATGTTCAGTCTGATTTACTTTTTTACCCTCACCTCTATTTCTAGTGTGTTTTTTAGAGCTGAAGATATTTCGCAAGCATGGGATATCTTGCTTCGGATTTTCACATTTCAAGACATAGGGCATATTTCATCTTTAATCGGTTTTCAATTGCTCTATCTGGTATTTTTGATCTTGGCCGAAATTTTAACACGTACCAAAGCGTATCCGTTAGAGACCTTTGAGAACACATGGCCCAGAGCGGCACGATGGATTTTTTACTATGTTTTAATTATTTTAATTGTTCGCTATGCCGAACCAAAGGAAGCTTTTATTTATTTTCAATTTTAATGCAACGTAAATTCATTACATACCTGCTAGCGTTTTTTGTGCCCGTAATTCTGGTTTACGGACTTATAGAGTATGCCGCCATGCAACTCCCAATTAGCACGAAATATGTTGCGGAGTATATGAATGAGGAGGCCGATGCGATTGAAGTTTTAGTCTTGGGGTCTTCTCAAATGAAAGGTGGCATCAACCCTGCATTGATGACTTCAAAAACGCTGAATCTAGCGGGCGGAAACCAACACCACGATACCGATTTCAAAATACTTCAACAACTGATAGACCGGTTTCCAAAGTTGAAAACCGTTGTATTAGAAACTTCTTATAGTCATTTCGAACTTCCGCATAACGGTAAACATTTCTGGAAGAATTCAGTTTATCTGAAATATTATGATGTTAACAATTTTGAGCGACCCACCTATTTTAAAGATGAACTGATCTATTTGAGCAATCCAAAATTTATTTCCGATCAGATGGTAAACTACTATGCCACAAAAGAAATAATGTACGGCTTCAATCGATTTGGGTATGATACCCTAAACTACGACGGTCTTTTTAAAGACTTACACTACGATGAAGCTAAAATTTCCGAAAAGAAAGTTTTTAAGATCAATAAAATCCCCAGTGCGAAAATTTTCGAAACCAATACCGAACTTTTCTTTGAAATGCTAGCATTCCTAGAAGCGAAAAATCTAAACGTAGTATTGTGTAAAGCACCCATGTACAAAACATTTCTGCCGCAGCGGGTTCCTGAAATTCTGTCTAGGCGCGATAGTATCGTTGCCGTTGCAAAGGCAAGATTCGATAACGTCTCCGTGCTTTCATTAGAAACAGATACGATTCATTATAATGTGCGTGATTATTGGAACCAAAGCCATCTGAATCCGACCGGCGCAAAAAAATTCACCGCTTCGCTAGACGCACACATTCAAAATATAGATTAGGAATCATTTTTTTAGGCTTGCAAAATAGCGTTTTGCCTCCCCTATTACTTTGGGAGCTAAGATAATCGTGGCTAACATGGTAGGAATTGCCATGAGTGCAAAAAAGGTATCAATTAGATTAATCATCATCCCTAGCGACGTAGTAGCACCTAGTATAATACTTGCAATGTAAAAATAATTGTAAATGCCTTTATTTTTTGCTCCAAATAAAAAGGACATGCATTTGGTACCATAATAAGCATACGAAAACAAAGATGAAATACTAAACACGGCGATACACAGCATTAATGCATATTTTCCGTAGGTCGGGATCGTTTCGGTAAAAGCTGTAGCGGTTAAGGTAACACCATTCGCTTCGCTAGATTGCCAAACTCCCGTTACCAAAATTGCGAGTGCCGTAAGCGTGCAAACAATGAGCGTATCAATAGCAGGCCCGAGCATCGCTACCAAGCCTTCACGTATAGGTTCGTTTGTTTTAGCAGCACCATGCGCCATGGGTGCCGTACCAATTCCAGCTTCGTTGGAAAATGCTCCTCGTCTTATCCCTAATAGTATGAGTCCGCCCACAATTCCGCCTAAAAATGCGTCTCCTTTATAAAAAGAGGCTGAAAAAGCGTCTGTAAAGATGAGCGAGAGGTATTTGGGTACTTCGGTATAATGTGCGCCTAAAATATAGAGCACCATCGCAAAATAGAGCAAAACCATTGCAGGGACGAGTTTGGACGTAGTTTTACTGATACGCGACAAACCGCCCAATATTACGATAGCCGTAATGATGGCTAATACCAAACCAATTATGATATTCGTAGCTGTACCTTGATAGATGTTGGCGGGTTTTAGCAACAGATCGTTAATAGCTTGGGTAAGTTGATTTACATTAAAAACAGGCAAGGCACCTACCAATCCTGAGACGCTGAAAAACACTGCTAAAAACTTCCAGTTTCTGCCCAGTCCTTCTGTGATAAAATACATGGGACCACCCTGTACATCACCATTAGAATCTTTTCCACGAAACATGACAGCCAAACTAGCAGTAAAAAACTTAGTAGACATACCAATAACAGCACTTACCCACATCCAAAAAACAGCTCCAGGTCCACCAATGGCAATCGCAACTGCTACACCTGAGATATTCCCCATACCAACCGTAGCCGAAAGTGCAGTGGTTAAGGCCTGAAAGTGGCTAATCTCGCCAGAATCACTTTCGTTATCGTACCTTCCACGTAAAACTGCAATGGCATGACCGAGGTATCTAAACGGTAAAAAACGAATTTTGAATACCAGATACAATCCGCCACCCATTAATATCATCAGCAATGGCAACCCCCATGCTAGGGAGGCCATTTCGGAAAAAAGAGTTTCTAGAATATTCAAATTGAAAGGTATTTGGAATACGAATGTACCTTTAAATTTTTAAAATTAGCGAAGAAATTGTTTCTTGCACCTTCATGAAAAAACTATACTACCTTCTTTTTCTGCTCACTAATTTGTGTTTGGTTGCACAAACAGAAACTTCATCGTTCGATTCTAGCCGATTTATAACTCCAGAATTCTTGGGAGGCACCACGGCAGCCAGTAACACCGATTTCCCTGAATCTTCTGCCACGCTAGGGCTGTATATTAACTTCGGAAAATTTCAGCAACACAATGAACAGGAGTGGGCATACCGCTTGGGATACCCCAAAACAGGAATCGCTTTAGGGGTTGTTGATTATGGAAACAGCGAATTTTTGGGGCAGGCTTATACCCTATTGCCCAATGTTGAGTTCAATCTTTTGGGTCGTACCCGAAGAAATTTTACCATGAATGTAGGTTTGGGAGGCTCTTATTTCAATAAAATATATGATCCCGTTAACAACCCGTTGAATCAAGCGGTATCTACGCACGTCACCTGGACTTTCAGACTGTTTTTTCATTATAAATTGTTTGAAACCAAGAACATTCAATGGCGCTTGGGCGGCGGTTATTTACATCATTCTAACGGGCACACACGTTTGCCGAACAACGGTTACAACTCATTGGTAGGAAGTTTGTCGGCAGTTATTGGCACCCAAAAAGATAATAGCGCAGCCACTGCTATTCAAAGCAAGCCAACACGTTCTTCGTCATTTTATATCGCTCCGCGTTTCGGGTTGGGAAGTAACATACTATCGCTGGTCTACAATGATCAGAAACCGGTTTATACCGTGGCTATTTCAGCAGGAAAACAACTAAATAAAACGTTTAAATACGGTGTCGGGTTAAGTTATCGGTACTATCAGCATTACTACGATTATATAGCTGAAAACGAATCGTTGGTGCAGTCTGGGCGAGAATTTGAAGATTTTACAGATGCACCTACTTGGTCTGCCTCGAACCTTACGCTGTTTGCTGAGGGCGAGATCTTGCTGAACCATATCGGACTTACATTTATGATAGGTGCCAACATCCACAAGCCTGCTTACGATATTGATTGGCGAATCAATCAGGGGTGGGATGATACCCCGAGGGAGATTCCTGAAAGTTGGATGCTTGGCGAATACAACTCAAAATACAAGTTGAAAAAATTAATCGCCACTCGGTTGGGGCTTCGGTATTATCTCTTCGGAAATGAGCAAAGCCCAACACATAATGTGTTTGCAGGAGCTTCGATCAATGCTAATTTAGGGCAAGCCGATTTTACGGAGTTTTCGGTTGGGTATGTTTATTTACTTCCGAAGCAATAAAAAAGCCCCTTCCGAAGAAAGGGCTTTCTCTTTTTCATAGCTTTTATACTATTATTTAGCCAAAATCAAACGATGTATTGACGTGGCACCTTCGGAAGCAACTTGGATGATATACACCCCATTTGCGAGTCCGTTGAATTGTACTTCATTTGTACCAACGTTGGCTCTAAAATCTTTTACAATTTTACCTGAACCAAGTTCTACAACTGTAATACGAATATCAGTTCCGAATGTCTGCGGAATGTCGATGTTTGCCAATCCTCTTGATGGGTTTGGATATACAACGATTCTTGCTCCATTATTGGCAATTTCTTCGATGGCCAACAATACATCTTGTGCTTCAAAAGCTCCGATGTCTCGAATCCCTTCAAAAACAGTCTGGTCTATTTGGTCGTCGAACAAATCTGCTGGGTCACCTGCATTATACGCTGGTGAACCTACTAACAATTCGTGAGTTTCAGTAGTACCACCATTATCTTGAAGTGGTCCTAACATAGGATCTGTTTCTTCAATGTCGTTCGCCATTTCTGGGAACGCATCTTCGTCATCAGTTCCAATTAAATTATAATTATCAGATTCGAACGTACCACTCACGTCAGTTCCAGAACCAGCGGTGTTTAAGGCTACAATCGTATTCTTTAATCTAGTAATTGTATTACTCTGAATACCACCACCTGTTCCACCAGCTGTGTTAGCGCCAATTGTTACTGCGTCTAAATCTAAAGCCACGCCGTCATTGGTAATTCCACCACCGTTTCCAGAAGCATCATTATTAGAAATCGTACTACGTGATACAGTAGTAATCGCATCTACGTTATTATAGATTCCACCACCTTCAACAGCCGAATTTCTAGAGATTGTAGAAGTAAGAACGGTCATAGTTGAACCACCTTGGTTCCACAATCCGCCACCTTCATTGGCAGCACTATTTCCGTCTATGGTACTTTCAGAAATATCGATAGTAGATCCGTTTCCGGTTACGTGCAATGCACCACCGTTTCCGGGGTTTGCAGTACCTGCAGTTCCATCTACATCGTTATTAATCATATCTGTTCTAATAATTGCAAGGGTTCCATCAATAATTTCAATGGCACCCCCAGCTCTGTTAGCTGCGTTTGCTTCTAAAACTGAATTGGTCACAGAAACATCACCCGCTATACTCAAAATACCACCACCAGAACCAGAAGCTCCTGTAGCTTGATTATTTGAAATAACGATGTTGTTCAGCAATGTGAGTCCACCTCCATTATTAAAGATTCCTCCACCACCATTATCGGCGTCTGCACCTTCGGCAATGTTTCCATCTATAGTAATACTCTCGAGAGTCATTACTCCTGTACTGTTCCAGAATGCACCCCCTTCAGAGGCTGCGCTGTTTCCAGTTGCAACACCTCCAGAAATAATTGCATTTCCTGGTCCTGAAATATGCAGTGCACCACCATTACCTGGGTTTGCACTTGCTACATTATCTGTAAAGTCGGTATCAGTAATCGTCGCTGTGTTACCAAGCAGACTATTTTCTTCAATACCACCACCGGCACGTACCGCAGTATTCGAATCGAATGATGTATCGTTAATAAAGATTGTTCCATCATCGTTCAACAATCCACCACCAGAACCAGAAGTTCCGTCGGCTACGTTGTTAGATACCGTCGCATTACTTAGTGTGAGTGTACCTCCAGCATTGAAGATTCCACCACCACCTTGGTTTGCCATGTCACCACTTGCAGAGTTATTGTCTATCACAGTACCATCTACAGTCATGTTTCCAGTACCATTCCAAAGTCCACCACCTTCAGCAGCAGCAGTGTTTCCAGTTACAGTACCTCCTGAGATATCACTATCTCCAGGTCCCGTAATGTGTAAACCACCACCATTACCCGGTGCAGATGCTGTATTATTGTCTGTAAAATCTACATCAACAAGTGTAAGGATGTTTCCTGCAACACTATTATCCTCAATACCACCACCAGCTCTCACTGACGTGTTATTCGATATTGTAGTCGTATTTACAGAGAGTGTACCACCGTCGTTTAAAATTCCACCACCAGAACCAGAAGTTCCGTCAGCTACGTTATTCATGATTGTGGCTCCGTTTATGGTAAGTGTACCTCCAGCATTGAAAACACCACCACCACCTTCGTTGGCCATACTACCACTCGCGGTATTACCATCGATCATGGTATTGTCTATGGTCATCGCTCCAGATCCGTTCCAAAGACCTCCACCTTCAAGGGCTGCCGTATTTCCTACTACAGTACCTCCTAAGATGTTGGTATTTCCAGGACCCGTAACGTGTAATCCACCACCATTTCCAGGGGAAGATGCCGTACTATTGTTTAGGAAATCAACAGCAGAAAGTAAGGTTGTGTTTCCAGCAACACTATTGTCTTCAATACCACCACCAGCGCGAACTGATGTATTATCTGATATTATTGAAGTACTCACTGAAAGTGTTCCTTGGTCGTTTAGAATTCCACCACCAGAACCAGCAGATCCGTCTGCAACGTTATTACTAATGGTAGCATTGCTCACATCTAGAGTTCCTCCAGCGTTGAAGATTCCTCCACCACCTTCGTTGGCCATATCACCACTCGCAGTATTACCATCGATAAGAGTTCCATCTACGGTCATACTTCCAGAGCCATTCCAAAGACCACCACCTTCTAAAGTTGCGGTATTGTTAGCTACTGTTCCATCGGTAATGGTAGCATTTCCAGGACCTGTAATATGGAGTCCACCACCATTTCCAGGCGCGGGACCTACAAAGTTATCTTCTAAAGTTACGTCTGTTAAGGTAATTGTACCTGCTGTAACTGTAGAATTATCTTCGATTCCTCCACCAGCTCTTCTAGCTGTGTTGTTTGTGATTGTTGAATTATCTACGGAAATCGTTCCGCCATCAACATTTTGTATACCACCACCAGAACCAGCAGCTCCAGTTGCAGCATTCATATTTATAGTTGAACCATTCTGAACAATAAGCGCACCTCCATTGTTGAAGATTCCTCCACCACCATTATCGGCAGCAGCACCTATTGCTTGATTGCTCTGAACTAACGTAGCATCTACTGTCATCGTACTACCAGTTTGGTTCCATAATCCTCCACCTTCGCTTGCAGCCTGATTTCCAGTTATAGTACCATTTGTGATAGTGATGTCTGCAACACCCGTAACATGAAGTCCACCACCATTTCCAGGCATTGGTGTTCCAGCGTTACCATTTACATCGTTTCCTTGTAGTGTTGTACCCGTCATTGTGAACGTACCGTCTACGATTTCAATACCACCACCAGCTCGGTTGGCGCTATTTCCATCTATCATAACATCTGTAAGGTCTACCATACCGTCTGTGGTTAATAATCCACCACCAGAGCCAGAAGCTCCTGTTGCACGGTTAGAAATCACAGTACCTCCATCTACATTCATATCTCCACCATTGTTGAAGACAGCTCCACCTCCTGGACCAGACACGGCAACATTCAAGCTCATGGTCGAATTGTTAACGTTCATCGTACTTCCAGTTTGGTTCCAAAGTCCACCACCTTCATTAAAGGCACTGTTATTTGAAATCAATGCATTATTAAGAGTGGTTGTTGTTACTCCAGAAATGTGGATTCCACCACCATTTCCTGGCATTGGTGTTCCTGCGGTTCCGTTTACATCATTGTTATCTATCAACGTACCATTCAATGTTAAGGTTCCGTCAATGACTTCAATTGCGCCACCCGCACGATTAGCACTGTTTTGTGTAATAAAAATATCAGCAATGGTTACATCTCCGTCGGTAGAAAGAATTCCACCACCAGAACCTGAAGCTCCATTTGCCAAATTGTTATTTATTAAAGTTCCAGCAAGGATGTCTAAGGTACCTCCGTTGTTGAAAATTCCTCCACCACCGTTATCACCGGCAGCACCACTTGCAATATTATTTGTAACAGGAACTGCATCAACAGTCATCGTTCCAGTACCATTCCAAAGTCCGCCACCTTCACTGGCTGCGATGTTTGAATCTACTGTACCACCTGTAATCGTTGCATCTGCTGTTCCAGTGATATGCAGACCGCCTCCATTTCCTGGGGCGCCTGGTCCTGAAACTACACCTGCTTCATTTGTATTTAATGTTACACCGCTCATAGTAAGCGTACCGTCAATTAATTCGATACCTCCACCGGCTCTATTGGCTTCGTTATCTGTAATAGTTGCATCAGTAATTGTCACCGTTCCGTCGGTACTGAAAACACCTCCACCAGAACCTGAAGTTCCATCGGCTACGTTATCAGTTATAATTGTATTTGCAAGAACATCGAGTGTACCTCCGTTGTTAAAGATTCCTCCACCACCGTTGTCGGCATCGTTACCGCTAGCAGTGTTGTTGTTAATCGGAACCGCATCTACGGTCATAGTACCAGTACCATTCCACAGTCCGCCTCCTTCAGAAGCAGCGATATTCTGTTGTACTTCTCCGCCAGTAATTGACGCGTTTGAGGCACCTGTAATATGAAGTCCACCACCATTTCCTGGAGCACCTGCTCCTGGATTCACGCCAGTTTCATTCAGGTTTAAGATAACATCGGTAAGTGTAACGGTAGCCGTTCCACCTGCTTGGGCATCTCTTACTTCAATTCCGCCACCAGCTCTATTCGATACGTTTTGGGCAATACGTGATCCTGTAGCAGTATAGCTTCCACCAGCAACTAAGACACCTCCACCAGAGCCAGTAGCTCCAGCAATAGCTTCATTTCTAACAATGATAGTTCCTGCATCTGTAGTTATGGTTCCTCCTTCATTGAAGATTCCACCACCACCAGAAGCACCACTGTCATCTCCGTTCGCAACATTTGCGCGGATTTCAGTTCCTGTAATTGTCATGATTCCTGATCCATTCCAAAGACCACCACCTTCGTTGGCAGCGATATTGGCTTGAATATTTGAATTTGTAAATGTGCTGTTCACAGCTCCTGTAAAATGTACGGCACCTCCGTTACCAGGAGCACCCGGACCTGTAGTTACACCAGCTGTATTTCTTCGCATTGTAGCATCTGTAAGGATTAAGTCGCCCGCGGTAAGTTCAATACCACCACCAGCTCTATTTGCTCCATTATCTGATACTACAGAATCATCTATTGTTACCGTTCCGCCAGTAGAAAGAATTCCACCACCAGATCCGGCAGCACCATCAGCACTGTTAAAACGAACACCAGAAGTGTTCTCTACGGTAAGTGTTCCACCTACATTAAAGATTCCACCACCACCTTCATCGGCAGCAGCTCCGCTAGCAATATTATTAGTTATTGTTGTACCACTAACTTGCATGGTTCCTGAGTTGTTCCATAGTCCACCACCTTCAGCAGCAGCTAAATTGCTATCTACTGAACTATTTGTGATAGTTAAACCAGAGCTTCCAGATAAGTGAATTGCTCCACCATTACCTGGGTTTGCTGAAATAGGGTTTCCTAAACCAATATCCACCCCAGCAGCATTTCCGCTTAGCGTAACATTGTCTAGTGACAACACATTTCCAGAAGCATCTTCAATAGCTCCACCAGCTCTACTTGCGTAGTTTCCACTAATCGACGATCCAGAAGCAATTGTTAACGTTCCACCGGTATTGTTGAAGATAGCACCTCCACGTCCGCCAGGGGTCGCTCCTGATGCAATATTTGCAGTGAGTGTAGTTGCAGCATCAACAGAAAGTGTTCCACCACCAAGGTTAAAAATTCCTCCACCACCGGTATTGGGGCCGAGTGCTTGGTTGTTAGTTATTGTTGTATTAGTAATGGTCATGTCACCGTTATGATTCCATAAACCACCACCTTCATTTGCAGTATTTCCATCTACCAACGAGTTAGAGATATTCACATCTCCTGCACCAGTAATATGCAATCCACCACCGTTTCCAGGGTTTGGAGTTGTAATACTGTTGTTCGTTAGCGTAAGGTCGTCAAAATTATAGGTTTCTCCTGCAACAGCATTCAATTCGATACCACCACCAGCTCTATTAGCTGTATTGTTGGTAATTTCAATTCCATCGATTGTTAGTGTACCTGGGGTTAAGTTGAAGATACCTCCACCAGAACCTGATGCACCTGAGGCTGAGTTTCCATCCAGTACAGAAGTACCAGAAACTATCAATGTTCCACCGTTATTGAAGATTCCACCTCCACCATCATCTCCAGCAGGACCTTGTGCGTCATTCAAAGAAATATTCGTGTTCATAACAGTCATGGTACCTGTTCCGTTCCAGAGTCCTCCTCCTTCACGGCCCGCTATATTATTTTGTACTAATCCGCCAGTAAATGTAGAATTAGCAGCTCCTGTAATATGAACTGCACCTCCGTTACCAGGATTCGCACCAGCGTTGTTATCGCTTAAATTATAGTTTCCACTTACATCCAAAGATCCTTCGATCAATTCAATTGCTCCACCCGCTCTATTTGAGCTATTGAAAGCCATCACTACGTCAACTAGCGTTACCGCACCGTCTGTACTCATTACAGCACCACCAGAACCAGAAGTTCCTGTAGCTTGATTGTTTGAATACGCACCACCATTTACTGAAAGTGTACCGCCATTATTAAATATGGCTCCACCACCATTGGTAGCATCATCTCCATAGGCAATATTACCATCCATTATTGGAAGGTTTACCGTAAGGGTACTTAAATTGTTCCACAATCCACCACCTTCAGAGGCAGCTTGATTGTTCGATACGTTACAGAAAAAGTCTAGTGTAGCACTTGTTGTACCTGAAAGGTGCAAGGCTCCACCATTACCTGGATTTGGCATTATTGGATTTCCCAATCCGATATCAACTCCAGCCGAATTCCCTTGCATCACTATACCGTTTAGCAGAAGCAATCCGTTAGAGGCATCTTCAATAGCACCACCGGCTCTACTTGCGTAGTTTCCGTTGATGTTAAGACCAGAAGCCAAAGTAAGTGTTCCGTCTGTATTGTTAAATATCGCTCCACCTCTTCCGCCAGGTGTCATCCCAGACGCAATATTTGAGCTTAATGTTGTTGCAGCGTCTATATTAACATTACCAGGGCCAAGGTTAAAGATACCTCCACCACCAGTTGCGTTTCCAAGTGCCGAATTTCCTGTAATCGTAGAAGAAACAATTGTCATGTTTCCACCGTTATTCCAGAGTCCGCCACCTTCGTTTGCGCTATTATTTGTGATATTACAGTTTGTAAAGGTTGTATTTACAATTCCTGTTACATGCAATCCGCCACCATTTCCAGGGTTTGGAGTTGAAATGCTATTGTTATCGAGGGTAAGGTTAGTAAAGGTATATCCTGCTCCGCCGTTGATTTCGATTCCGCCACCAGCACGGTTGGCTGTATTTCCAGAAATCGTGATATTATCTACGGTAAGAGTTCCACCTAGTGTTAAGATTCCTCCACCAGAGCCTAATGCTCCTGTTGCGGTGTTTCCAGTGATGGTACTTGTACCATCTACTATAAGTGATCCACCATTGTTGAAGATTCCTCCACCACCGTCATCTGCAGCTGCGCCACCTTGTGCGTCATTTCCAGTAACACTCGTATTGGTTACCGTCATTGTTCCAGTTCCGTTCCAGAGCCCACCCCCTTCTAGGGCAGCCACATTATTAGAAACAGTTCCACCAGATATGATTGAATTTGCAGCTCCTGTAATATGAAGTCCGCCTCCATTCCCTGGATTGGCTCCTAATGCTATACCAACATCATTTCCATCTAGTGTTGCATCGGTCATAGTAAATGTTCCTCCTGAAATCTCAACACCTCCACCAGCTCTAATCGCTTGGTTTCCTGATATTAAAGTTCCAGTAATTACTACGGCACCACCATTAGAATGTAGTCCACCACCAGAACCGGAAGTTCCGTCGGCTTGATTATTAATTATTTCAGTAGTAGCATCTATATTTAGAGTTCCACCATTGTTAAAGATTCCTCCACCACCATTTGCAGCGGCAGCTCCACTTGCGATATTTCCATCAATATCACAGTTTATTAAGGACATAGTTCCTGTACCATTCCATAGAGCTCCACCTTCGTTAGCTGCGGTATTTGTTAAAAACCGAGCTGATATCGTAGCGTTAGCTGCTCCTGTTATATGTATGGCACCACCATTTCCGGGACCACCAGTAGCTGTATTGTCTAAAAACACAGTATTACCACTTACAATCAGATCGTCGGGAGATTGAACTTCAATTGCTCCACCAGCTCTATTAGCGGTATTTCTGCGAAAAGAACCTGCGTTGATATCTAGGATACCAGTACCAGTATTAAAAATGGCGCCTCCACTTCCTGGGGCACCATTTGCAGTATTGTCATTAAATGTACATCCATTGATGTCGAGATTTGTGTCAGAACTAAAAATAGCTCCGCCGTTATCTGCAAAACCATTTATGAATGTCACATTTGTAATTGACAGCGTACCTGCATTTGTTACTGTAAAAATTCTATCCGTATTTGTTGCATCTATCGTACTTCCAAATGCAGTGATTGCAAGGTCGTCTGTAATATCTATGGCACCGGTTGTTAATGTTGGATTAATAAACAACCCAATATTAATAGTGTTTGGTCCAACAGCAGTATTGGCGTCTATGACCGCTTGTCTGAGCGAGCCAGGACCGGCGTCATTCGTGTTTGTCACCGAAAATTGCCCGTAAGACAATGTAGTGGTTAGTAAAATTGAAATTAGCAATAGCCAATTTCGAGTAATAGTGTTTCTCATAATTTTTTTGATTAAGTTGAAAAATGCCACTCAAAATGAAGTTTTGGTGGTTTTACCTCGTTAAAAATTACGCAAGAGAAAGGGGGCGCGGTTTCTTAAAATGTGTTAAATTATCTGAAAATGAATATTTTAACGAAGTCTTAATATTTAGAAAAATGCTTCTATTTTCTTTTGAATTACTGAGAACCAGAAGAGTATAATTGTTTTTAACTATATCTATGGAAAGTGCGAATTTTGGGGCTTAACATAACATTAACCTCTAGGGAGGACATTTTATTAACAAATGATGTTAAAGTCCTCGAGGTTTCTAAATGTCGTTAATTCCTTATTAAAAAAGTGTAAGAAATATCTGAATTCTATTGTAGACGACCTATATATTAAGGTAATTCAAAACATTTTGTTCGATACGTGTTTCAATATCTGAAACATCTGCTTTTACAAAGGTTTCTCCTGTAATATTCTCGTAGAGTTCTATATATCTTTCAGAAACGCTTTGAATATAGGTTTCAGACATTTCAGGTACGGTTTGTCCTTCGAGACCTTGAAAATTATTCTGGATGAGCCATTGGCGCACGAATTCTTTGGAGAGTTGCTTTTGAGGTTCGCCTTTTTGTTGACGGGTTTCGTAACCATCAGCATAAAAATAACGGGAAGAATCTGGAGTGTGGATTTCGTCAATCAAGACGATTTTTCCATCTTTTGTTTTACCAAATTCATATTTCGTATCTACTAATATCAGTCCGCGAGCAGCCGCAATTTCAGATCCCCGTTGAAATAACTTTCGGGTGTAATCTTCTAGCACTAGGTAGTCTTTTTCAGAAACAATGCCACGTTTTAAAATTTCCTCTCTAGAAATATCCTCATCATGGTTGCCCATTTCAGCCTTAGTAGCAGGGGTAATAATAGGCGACGGGAATTTATCATTCTCTTTCATACCCTCTGGCATGACAACACCACAGAGCATTCGTTTGCCAGCTTTATACTCTCGTGCAGCATGACCGCTCATATAGCCACGTATCACCATTTCAACTTTAAAAGGCTCGCAAGCATGACCAATAGCCACATTTGGATCTGGTGTAGCCGTAAGCCAATTAGGCACCAAATCTTCTGTGGCGCGCATCATTTTGGTTGCAATTTGATTGAGTATCTGCCCTTTAAACGGAATTCCCTTTGGCATTACCACATCGAAGGCACTCAGCCTATCGGTCGCCACCATGAGTAACTGGTCGTTCGCTAAGGTATACACTTCTCGCACTTTGCCTTTATAGACATTCTTCTGACCTGGAAAATTAAAGTTGGTTGCGATAATGGTGTTCTTCATGACGGTTGTTGGTTATTAGTCGTTGGTCATTCATTCGTCTTTAAACGTTAGTTACGAGTCAAGATTTTCGATACTTTTGTAAGCTGCAATTACTTCTTTTACCAAACGGTGACGAATCACATCTTTATCGTCTAAAAAGATCATCCCCACACCTTTTACATCTTTCAATACTAACAATGCCTCTTTCAGTCCAGAAATCACACGTCGTGGCAAATCAATTTGGCCAGGGTCTCCGGTGATCATAAACTTTGCACTTTTCCCCATTCGGGTCAAGAACATTTTCATTTGGGCATGTGTCGTGTTTTGGGCTTCATCTAAAATTACAAAGGCATTGTCTAGCGTTCTACCGCGCATAAAGGCCATAGGTGCAATTTGTATCACCCCTTTTTCGATATAGCTCTCTAGTTTTTCATGCGGAATCATATCGCGAAGTGCATCGTACAGCGGTTGCATGTAGGGGTCTAATTTTTCTTTTAAATCGCCCGGAAGAAATCCTAGGTTTTCACCAGCCTCAACAGCTGGTCTAGTAAGGATAATTCGCTTTACTTGTTTTTCTTTAAGCGCTTTAACCGCCAAAGCGACGCCCGTATATGTTTTTCCTGTACCCGCAGGCCCCACGGCAAAAACCATATCGTTTTTTTTCATCAGGTCTACCAACTTTCGCTGATTGGCTGTTTGAGCTTTAATGAGTTTTCCACTAACACCATGTACGAGTACTTCGCCACTACTTTCCGAAGTTTCGTAATCGTCTTTGCTTCTACTTAAAAGTACACGCTCGATCACGTTCTCATCCATTTTATTGTATTTCCCAAAATGTTCAAGGAGCATGGTAATGCGCTTGTCGAATTCTTCCAACACTTCTTCATCGCCATACGCTTTCAGTTTACTTCCGCGCGCCACGAGTTTAAGTTTTGGAAAATACTTTTTTAGAAGGTCAATATTAGCATTCTGGAGCCCAAAAAAATCTCTCGGACTGATTTCGGTAAGTTCAATGATAAGTTCGTTCAAAAGCGATGTTGTTTATAACATTTAATACTATGTGTAAATATAGTTTTTACAACTGCAAAAGTAGCTTATTTTTGTGGTAGTAATTTCAACAACATATCAACAATTAACCAATGCCCTTTATAACCCTCACTACCGATTTTGGAGAGAAAGACCACTTTGTTGGCGCGGTAAAGGGTGCAATTTATAGTGAATTGGAAGACATCAGGATTGTTGATATTTCGCATAGCATATCTCCGTTCCACAGTACCGAAGCCGCTTATATTATTCAGCGGGCTTATAAAAGTTTTCCGCAGGGCACCATACATATTATTGGTATAGATTCTGAACTAAATCCTGAAAACAGACACATTGCACTATTATTAGATGGCCATTATTTTGTATGTGCCGACAACGGAATTATTTCAATGCTAACTGCGGAAGTAAACCCTGAAAAAATTGTTGAAATCAATATTCATGATCGCATCTTTAGCAACTTTCCAGTTCTTGATGTTTTTGTAAAAGTAGCATGCCATTTGGCACGTGGAGGAACCTTGGAAGTCATCGGTAAACCTATTTCTGAAATCAAGGAATTGATTGGGATACAACCCGTCGTAAATAACGAATCGACACAAATTATTGGCAATGTTATTTATATCGACAACTACGGAAATGTAGTGAGCAATATCAATAAAACCCTGTTCGATAAAGTTGGTAAAGGCAGGGATTATAAAATTACTGCTAGAAGGGCAAATTTTGACGTAGTACACACGCATTACAGCGATGCAATCAATTTTGAAATACCCAAAGAACGACGTGAAGAAGATGGTAAAAAATTGGCAGTTTGGAATTCGGCCGGATTTTTAGAATTGGCCATTTATAAAAGTAACCCAACAACCGTTGGGAGTGCTGCTACCTTATTCGGACTCGAATTTAGGGATGCTGTAACCGTTAATTTTATTTAAGAATAACCCGTTGGGTGAAATAGGTAAAAAAGTCAAATTAAATTGATATGTCACATTGAGCGCAGTCGAAATGCTCAAGATTGATACATTTAATTGTTTTCGACTGCGCTCAAACTGACATTTTGCTTTTTTAAATAGTAATTTCAACTTTGAAACGCAAATTGAACTATAAAAATTAATTTCACCCAACAGTTAAAAATATTATGTTTACCCGTATTGTAAAAATGGAATTTAAGGAAGATGAAATTTCTTCGTTTTTGGCTAATTTTGAAACTGTAAAATCGAATATTCGAAATTTTCCTGGTTGTAACCATCTAACGTTATTGCGAGACAAAACAGATCCCACTATCTTTTTCACCTATAGTAAATGGGAACAGGAAAGTGATCTAGCCGCATACCGTGCTAGCAAACTTTTTAAAAACGTATGGGCAACAACCAAACCTAAATTTCGTTCTAAGGCAACCGCATGGAGTGTTGATGTAGTGAGTGGTGAGTAGTGCACTTCGACAGCACTTCGACTGCGCTCAGTGTGACAAGTAGTGAGTAGTGCACTTCGACTGCGCTCAGTGTGACAAGTAGTGAGTAGTGAAAAATAAAATCTAATGGCGGCTGAGACGCTCGAAGCCACCAAGCAATAGAAAATAACTTGATACCAATAGTAAAGAAAGAAATAACGAGTTTTTTTGCAGGTCCCATTGGGTATTTGGTGATTGCCGTGTTTTTGATAGTGAACGGACTTTTTCTTTGGGTGTTTGCTGGCGACTATAATATTTTTGATGCCGGATTTGCAGATCTCTCTGCGTTTTTCGATTTAGCGCCTTGGATCCTAATCTTCTTAATTCCGGCAGTTACCATGCGTGCCTTTAGTGATGAATTAAAAATGGGTACCATCGAATTGTTGGTGACCAAACCTATATCGCTGCCAACTATTGTCTGTGGAAAATACCTAGGTGCGGTAGTTTTGATATGCATCGCCCTATTGCCAACTTTTCTATACATCTGGACCATATCCAGTCTTGGGAATCCGCCAGGCAATTGGGATGTCGGAAGCACTTTGGGATCGTATCTCGGTTTATTTTTCTTGGTATTGGCATATACAGCTGTTGGTGTTTTTGCCTCTACGCTTTCAGATAATCAAGTCGTAGCCTTTATCATCGCCCTGTTTTTATGTTTTGTATTCTATTTCGGATTTGAGGGCTTGGCAAGTATCAACGCAAATCTAAATGTTGCACAATTCGGACTCAAAGCTCATTTTACGAGCATTTCAAGAGGGGTCATCGATACGCGTGATATTATCTATTTTGTTAGTGTGGCAGCGCTGTTTCTCACTTTTACTGTTTTTAAACTTCGGAAACAATGAAAGTTATCTTAACTACCATATTTCTTCTAATGTCGGTTGCAATGATATGTCAGCCCCAACCTGCTGAAGTAACCTTGGCAGATGGAAGTACTTTTGAGGGCTTTGCTGATATTACGAAGGATGATACTATTGAGTTCAGAATGAGTTTAAGTGATGAACCAGCCAATATGGACGGTCTCGACCTGAAAAGAGTAGCGTTTCTTGAATATCCCTACGATATATTTGAGTATGTTTTTATTAAAAGGCGGTTTAAATTGCTGAAGCTTGTTGCTGAAGGATCCGTCAATGCCTACGCCCAATATCCAGAATCCTTTTCAACTCAGAAATCAGACGCACAAAAGAAGCGGGAAAACTATATAAACCACGACAAGAAGATGTTTGGGAATGGAGTCACGACCTACTCTAGAGGTGGTTTTAACATGCGAAAAAGGCGTTACTGGTTAAAAAATATGGAGACGGGTAAGGTAGATGATATAAGATTGAATTTTAGGAAAGAAGCTGAAGATTGGTTTAAAAACTGTCCTGAATTGGTAGGCTACATTCAAAACAAAGAATGGACGTATTCGGACATGATTAAAATAATAGAATTTTACAACGAATTTTGTGGGGAGGTATAATTTGAAAAAGAACATACTACATATCGCCGCTGCCCTACTGCTTTTTGTCGTGGTTAATGTAATTTCAAATTACGTATACGGTCGTTTCGATATTACCCAAGACCAGCGATATACCCTCTCTGAGGCTGCAAAAAATACCATTGCTGATGTAAATTCCCCTATTGTAGTAGATGTTTTTCTCGACGGAAATTTCCCTCCCGAATTTAAACGTCTAAAAATTGAAACAGCGCAATTACTGGAAGAGTTTTCCAACTATAATCCGAATATCAAATTCGAGTTTATCAATCCGTTGGAAACCGACAATCCCGAAGCCCTGCAACAACAGTTTGCTGCTCAAGGCATGAAAGGGGCGCAAGTAGAAGTTCGTGAAAATGGTAAAGTTTCTACCGAAATTGTATATCCTTGGGCACGCGCCTATTACAACGAACGATCGGTCAAAATTCCGTTGCTAAAAAACACCTTGGGAGCTACTTCAGAAGAGCGTGTTAACAACTCCATCCAAAATTTAGAATATGCTTTCGCGAACGGGTTTCACCAACTTGTAAATGCCAAGAGCAAACGTATTGCCGTGTTGAAGGGAAATGGAGAATTAGACGATCGCTATGTAGCCGATTTGTTCAGCACCTTACGAAACACCTACTACATTGCTCCATTTACGTTAGATTCTGCCGCCGTAGCACCCGTTAAAACGCTGGAGCAACTGAATTCATTCGACCTTGTTGTAGTGGCCCAGCCTACTGAAGCATTTAGCGATTCAGAAAAATATATTTTAGACCAATTTACCATGAACGGTGGTGCTTCTATTTGGTTGGTTGAAGGCACAGAAGCGGTACAGAACCCAGAAAATGGTGCTACGGTGCTCATTCCAAAAGATCTAAATCTGGGCGATTTCTTTTTCAAATACGGAATTCGGGTAAATACCAACGTGCTAAAAGATGTGTACTGCGCTCCTATCGTGCTGGCTTCAGGCGAAGAGCGTGACGCCCAATACAACAGATATCCGTGGTTGTTCCATCCGCTAACGGCAAGTAATAGCGCCCACCCCATCGTAAATAATATTGAAGCCGTTAAATTTGAATACGCAAGTGCTATAGACACCTTGCCCAATGCGCTGCAGAAAACCATTTTATTGAGTTCTTCGCCGGTTACTAAAATACAGGGAGTACCTGTAGAAGTTTCAATCGATGAAGAAATCCCAAAAGCGCTGGCGGTCGTAAATCAGGGTCCGAACCCAGCAGAGTTCAATGCGGGTGAGGTACCCATGGCGGTATTGTTGGAAGGTGAGTTTCCTTCGGCATTTACCAACCGTATCAAACCTTTTAAACTTTCCGCAGAAAGCAAGCTTACAGACCGAACGAACTCCGCCCCTACTAAAATGTTGGTCGTGAGCGATGGCGATGTGATTAAAAACCAATTAGACAATGGCAGGCCTTTGGAGCTCGGCTTTGACAAATGGACGCAAACATTCTACGGAAATAAAGAATTTTTGTTGAATGCGGTAAATTTTATGCTTGAGGATAGCGGACTTATAAACATACGCAACAAGAAAATTGCGGTTCCGTTCTTAGATCCACAAAAAACAGTGGCCGAACGAAACCAATGGCAACTCGTTAATATACTAGTGCCGTTAGCTTTATTGGCACTCTTTGGTCTTTTATTTAGATACATCAGAAAGCGCAAATACGCGCGATAACTGTTAATAAGTTAGTTTTAAAGAACGTCTGTTTTAAGATATATTTGTACTTAGACAGGCGCTAAAATCGTTAACGGTGATTTTGCACCACATTGCTATGTTGCACCAAATGTGTAACACATAGATTTTAAGATTAATTGTTCAGAAAATAACCTTACATGAAATTCATCGTTTCCAGTTCATATCTACTTAAGCAATTGCAAGTGCTTGGAGGTATCATTAACAGTAACAATACGCTTCCGATCTTAGATAACTTTTTATTCGATCTTGACGGAAATTCGCTCACCGTTTCAGCTTCAGATCTTGAAACTACCGTGGCGGCGACGCTTTCCGTAGAGAGCAATGAAACTGGCAGTGTTTGTATCCCTGCTCGTTTGCTGTTGGATACCTTAAAAACATTCCCGGAACAACCGCTCACATTTACGATTGAAGATAATAACACGGTTGAAATTAGCAGTAATCACGGTAAGTATGCGCTTGCGTATGCCGCTGGTGAAGAGTTCCCGACAGCTGTCGAGTTGAAAGATCCTTCGGCAACTAAAATCCAAGGAGATATTTTGGCCACCGCTATCAGTAAAACCATTTTTGCCAGTGGTAATGACGATTTGAGACCTGTGATGAGTGGTGTATTCTTTCAATTTGCTACGGAAGGATTAACGTTTGTTGCCACCGATGCACATAAACTGGTAAAATATACCCGCGAGGATGTTTCGGCTTCTCAAGCAGCAGAATTTATCATGCCGAAGAAGCCTTTAAACCTTCTGAAAAGTATTTTGGCAGGTAGCGAAGAAGAAGTAACGGTAGAGTATAACGAGAGTAACGCAAAATTCAGTTTTGACAATACGGTTTTAATTTGTCGATTGATCGATGGGAAATATCCAAATTATGAAGCGGTGATTCCGAAGGAAAACCCGAACAAACTTACCATAGATCGCAACCAATTTTTGAACAGTGTGCGACGTGTGAGTATTTTTAGCAATAAAACAACACACCAAATTCGTTTAAAGATTGCAGGAGCAGAATTAAATATTTCAGCAGAAGATATCGATTATAGCAACAAAGCAGAAGAACGCTTGACATGTGACTATCAGGGCGACGACATGCAGATTGGATTTAATTCGCGTTTTCTTACCGAAATGTTGAACAATCTTACCAGTGATGAAGTTTCCTTGGCGATGAGCCTACCCAACCGTGCAGGAATCTTAACTCCGATTGATGGATTAGACGAAGGTGAGCAAGTAACCATGCTTGTGATGCCCGTGATGCTAAATAACTAGCCAAACACCATACTTTTTGAAAATCTGTTCTTTTATATAAAGGGCAGATTTTTTTTTGTTACCATTCAATAAAAACGTCAAATTCAAAGACCTTTATTTTTTACAAGGGTTTAAATAAATTATTTGCGTAAATTTAACTCAGGTAATAACCGAGCCATGACCTCCAATAAGAAGAAGCGAATAGAAGATTTGTTCAACATTAATGTACTTGGCAGTGGTGAACAACCAATGTTGTTTGCACATGGTTATGGCTGTGACCAAAACATGTTTCGCTTTTTGTACCCGTATTTTGAGAAAGAGTATAAAGCTGTACTTTTCGATTATATCGGAGCTGGAAATTCAGATATTTCAGCGTACTCACATGAAAAATACAGTTCGCTAGATTCCTATGCCGACGATATTGTTACTATTTGTGAACATCTGAAACTCAAAAATGTCATTTTTGTAGGGCATTCAGTAAGTGCGATGATTGGTGTCTTGGCATCCAACAAAGCACCTGCTTTATTTTCAAAATTGGTTTTGATAGGTCCGTCGCCCCGCTATATTAACGACGCTCATTATACGGGTGGTTTTGATGAAACGGCCATAGAAGAATTATTGGAAACTTTAGATAGTAATTATCTAGGCTGGTCTACAACGATGGCTCCAGTAATTATGGGAAATAGCGATCGGCCAGCATTGGGTGAAGAATTAAGCGCAAGTTTTTGTAGTACAGATCCTGAAATCGCGAAAAATTTTGCGCGTGCTACTTTTCTCTCTGATAATAGGAAGGATTTAAAATCTGTCGCGGTTCCTTGCTTGATTTTACAAAGTAAAAAAGACATAATAGCCCCAATTGCCGTTGGAGAATATACTGCCAATGCAGTACAAAACGGAAGATTAAAAATCCTAGAAGCAACTGGACATTGTCCCAACTTGAGTGCGCCAAAAGAAACGGCGGAAGCGATACTGGAGTTTTTAGATTAATTATTTGGATATACGCCCAAGAATGAAGAAAGCTGATTCAAAGCGATTAAAGGCTGCTCTTGATCTTTATGATTACGCGCCTTGTGGTTCTGTATCATTCGATAAAGAAGCAATGATTCTGGATATTAATCATACGCTATGCATATGGTTAGGCTATACCAAAGATGAATTGATTCTGAAGCGCTCGTTGTTGAGCCTATTTAAGATTGGAGGTCAAATTTTTTTTGAAACACATTTTTTTCCGTTGATTCAACTGCAAGGCTTTGTAAAAGAAGTCTACTTTGATATCGTAAGGAAAGATAAGAGCATCTTCCATGGTCTTATTAATGTACGAGAAGTTCCAGCCCATGATGATCTCCCTGTTTCATATCAAGCAACTATTTTAGACATCTCAGATCGATGGCATTATGAGGCAGAACTTATAAAAGCTAAGAAGCAAGCCGAGGCTGACTCTAAGGCAAAAGCAGATTTTCTTGCCACGATTAGTCACGAAATCAGAACACCGCTGAATGCCATATTAGGTATTGGTAATTTACTTCACCAAACTTCTTTAAACGAAAATCAAAAAGAGTATGCAAAATTATTGCTCCATTCATCTGAGCATCTATTAGGACTCGTTAATAACTTACTAGACCTAAGTAAAATTGAGGCTAAAAAAATAATCCTAGAACAAGTCCCATTTAATTTGGCAGACCTTGCAAACCTGCTACATCAGACATATTTGGTTAAATCTAGCGAAAAAGGTATCCATCTTCATACAAATGTGGATACAGATGTACCTAATTATTTGATAGGCGACCCATTAAAACTCAAGCAGATTCTAACAAATTTAATTGGAAATGCAATCAAATTTACCAAGAAAGGCCAAGTTACTATCGCAATTTCTAAACTGAAAGAAACGACTTCCGAAGTCTGTTTAAAGTTTGTGGTATCTGATACCGGAATAGGTATCCCTAAAGAAAAAATAGAGGCTATATTCCAAGAATTTGCACAAGCCAGTTATGATGTTAATGTTGAATTTGGTGGGACAGGACTCGGACTTACCATTAGTAAAAAATTATTAGAACTTCACGATAGTTCTTTAAATGTTAGTAGTGAGCTAAACAAAGGTTCACAATTTAGTTTTGAATTATGGTATAAAAAAACAAATAGGCAAAGTGTAACAACAGAGTCGAACAGCATTGATTTTAAAGCTCATAAACTTGAAGATATGCGTGTTTTAATTGTGGATGATAATCCGGCTAATATTTTTATCGCCGAACAATATCTCGATCAGTGGAAAATTAAATACACTTCAGCAGAAAGTGGTCTTGAAGCCCTTTCAATCTTGGAAGAAGAATCATTTCATCTAATTCTATTAGACCTACAAATGCCAAAAATGAGTGGGTATGAAACGGCAAAAAAGATTAGAGAATTAAATCTAGAATCTAGTCCGGTTATTGTTTCATTCTCAGCGTCCACAAAAGGTGAAGTACAAAGCGCGCTCGAGGAAGCTGGAATAGATGACCATCTATCAAAGCCGTTTCAGCCTAATGAATTGTTTCAGAAATTATTAAAACATTATGGTGTTGCAAACGAAGTTGACAACAGAGAGAAGAAAATAGAGCCAAAAACTGAAATACGCCAAGATGAAGTACCATTAATTGAAACTCCAATACCAGATAGTTACAATTTGCAACGATATAGAAAAATGGCCAATAATAGGCAAGAATTCTTAAAGAAGTTCATCACTAGCACACTGGATGCCTTGGTTAGCTATCAAAAAGATTACAATCGCGCTATGAATGCGCGTAATATTCAAAACTTGTCTGATCTGATCCATAAAAGCACCATGTCGATATATTATATTCAGGCAGATCGATTAACTTCACTTTTAAATAAAAGTAGACAGGGGCTTCATCAGAAAAGCACTACTAGTGACTTAAATGAGTTAATTGATAAATGTAATCATGAATTTGAAACAATTCTCAAAGGGTTACATAAAGATTTAAAAAATTAATTTGTAGCTTAAACTTACACGCTATCCTAATTATTTCTACTGTTTTCGGGAGATTGTGTTAATTAAAAATTGGTTAACGTCTTATTCTTTACCCTACTATCATTACCATGAAAATTGCAACCCTGCCTGAAGAACAGATGTATATTCTCTTCTAAATACTATTTGCTTAACAACTAACCAACATCATTCTTTTTTGATGACTTTTTACTTTTTCTTTGATGGAAAGATATAACCTCTAAATTTTCATCTATGAAAAAAATTATCTTTTCGCTAATCATTGCTATTAGCTCATTATCAATCGCAAATGCACAACTAACAGATGTTGTTACCGGTATTAACAGTCCGCAACGGCTTTTACTAGACGGAAACACCCTGTACTTTACCGATGCCAATAGCATTCAAAAAATTGATATTACCGCCGGTTCGCCCACTCCAGAAGTAGTAATTGCCGGCCTAGCAACCCCCGAAGGGATGGCTCTGGATGGAAACGATCTATATGTAGCTGAATTTGGTGCTGGAAGAATTTCAAAAATTGACCTTTCAGTTCCTACACCTATACGTGAAGATTTTGCCACCGGTTTGAACACGCCCAACTTTTTATTGCTCGATGGAAATTTTCTGTATTATTCAGACAATAATAGTGATGTAGTGGCTAGATTTGATATCACTTCCACAACACCAACAGCCGAGGTTGTTGCTACATCGGTGATAAACTTCAACCCGACAGGATTAGCCATAAGCGGAGACATTTTGTATATGGCGCAAGGCAACGCTAACCGCATTTCTACCGTAGATGTTACTTCAGGAAATACTTCGCCAACTGGATTGGTCGCTGGACTTTCAAGACCATTAGGGATGAGGATAGTAAATGATGTTATTTATGTAACCGAATTTACCGGAAATGAAATTACTTCATACGATTTGAATGGGAATCCACCAATGTTAGCCAATGTAGTATCTGGGGTGCTAGAACCGCGGGATATTGCATTAAACAGCACTACTTTATTTATAATTGAGGGAGGAGCCGATAAAATTTCAAAAATTGAAAATATCCTTAGTGTTTCCGAAGAAAGTGAACCTACCATCGCGCTATTCCCAAATCCTGCAAGCAATTATTTGAAGATAGCGGGGCTTACTGAACCATCAGCTTTTACGATATATACCCTACAAGGAAGCGAACTATGGTCTGGAATTACGGGACCGTTAGATGAAATCGATATTGCAAGATTATCGTCAGGAACGTATTTTATCAGAATTGAGCAAATGCCTGCCATCACTTTTATAAAAAAATAATCGGAAACATAGCAAAAAGATAGAGGTTGGCTTTTATAAAGCCAACCTCATTTTTGTCTAGCAGGTTGTTATTTCCCTAGCTTATTTTCAGAATCTACCACAACCCCTTTAATTTTTAAAATTTTTCTGGGTTCAACAGCATTCGAAAGTACTGTAATCGTTTTTGTAAAAGCTCCTACTCGGCTCGTCTTGTATGTTACACCTATTTCAGCCGTTTGTCCGGGCATAACAGCTGCGTTTGGCTTAGATGCCACCGTACAACCACAACTCGTTTTAATGTCGGTGATTACAATAGGCGCACGTCCTTTATTTTTAAAAGTAAATGTACGATCACCATTAGAATTCTTTTCAATAGTCCCGTAGTCTATTACGGTTGTTTCAAAATCGAGAACTCCTTTTGCTGAAGCGCTCACCCCTTGGGCCTGTGCTGTAACACTAATCACAAATACACTAATTAGCAACATCACACTTTTAAAAATAATGTGTTTCTGTAAAAAAATCGTTTTCATATTGTTCGTTTTAAAGATGAACTTCAAAACTGAAACAAAAAACCCTCAAATCGTAAGAAATGAGGGTTGGGATAGGGACTAGCCCCGGTTTGATATTTATAATTTTATATGAAACGGATTGTACTAAAATAACTCGGTGCTTCTCCTCTACTTGCGCGTACTGCATTCAGAATAGGAATTACCAACGATACTATGCCTACGTAAATTAACGAAAGAATCCCTAAGCCAAATAAAAAGATTCCGGGAATACTGATAAGCGCTATCAAGAACATCGTAATTTGAAAGTTCACAATACTTTTTCCGTGCTCATCCATGCCTTCAATTTCGTCTTTTTTCACCAACCACAAAATGAGGGGCACAATAAAGCCACCAAAACCAGTTACATAGGTAAGCAATTGAGACAGGTGTGTAAACACCAACAAATTATTGTCTGTTTTTTTTAGGGTATGTGAGGTACTAACGATTTCCATTTTTGATTGATTTTAAGGTTATTTAAAGAGACTGATAATCCACGAAGCTAAAATAAACGTGACTACAGCTACACCTATAAATAGTGCCAGTGGAATGAGCAAGTGTTTAAGTCCGCCGTCATTCTTTTTATCTTCGTTTTCCATGGTTCAGTTGTGTATATAGGTTGTTAAAATCCCAGAAATGTTACAGATTTCTATTTCAAAAGTACAAATATGATCTGAAAATCGATGTTTTATGGCCCTCACATATCATCGTACCGCGCCACTTAAATTTGTATTTTTGCGAAGATGAATCAAAACGACACCATAGTTGCCCTTGCCACACCTTCTGGAGCTGGTGCCATCGCTATTATCAGGCTTTCAGGGCCAGATGCGATCACCATTGCTTCTACTCTATTTGTTTCAGTTTCAAACAAAGCATTGGGGTTACAGAAAACCCATACGGTACATCTTGGAACCATAAAAGATGGAAATCGAACGATTGATGAAGTGCTTGCCACTATTTTTAAGAACCCACATAGTTATACAGGTGAAGATGTGGTAGAATTTTCCTGTCATGGAAGTGCCTTCATTCAGCAAGAAATTATACAGTTGTGCCTACGCAGTGGATGTAGAATGGCGCAAGCTGGTGAGTTTACGTTGCGTGCGTTCCTTAACGGAAAAATGGATTTGAGTCAGGCTGAAGCGGTGGCCGATTTGATTGCCAGTGATTCTGCTGCCAGTCATCAATTGGCAATACAACAGATGCGGGGCGGATTTTCTTCGGAAATACAAAAACTGCGAGAAGAATTACTGAATTTTGCTTCGCTCATCGAATTGGAACTCGATTTTGCTGAAGAGGATGTTGAATTTGCCAACAGAGACGATTTTCAGGCACTGATTACCAAAATCACAAAAGTGTTGAAAGGCCTTATCGATTCGTTTGCGACGGGTAATGTGTTGAAAAACGGTATACCCGTTGCAATTGTAGGTGAGCCTAATGTAGGGAAATCAACATTGTTGAATTCATTATTGAATGAAGATCGTGCTATTGTGAGCGATATAGCCGGTACTACCCGAGATACGATTGAAGATGAAATCGTACTTGGAGGCGTTGGGTTCCGTTTTATTGATACCGCTGGTATTCGAGAAACCACAGACACTATTGAAGGTCTTGGTATAAAAAAGACATTTGAGAAGATTCAGGATAGTCAGGTGGTGGTGTATTTGTTTGATGCAAATGTTGCCGATGTGGCTTACCCTCCTCAGCCGTTGGCAGCTCCCCCGACAGGGGAGCAGAAGTTATCTTTTTTAATAGAAATAGAGAAAATTAAAAATCGCTTTCCCCATAAACAACTAATTGTTATTGCCAACAAAACAGATCAACTTTCCGAAGAATTACATGAAAAGATACGTGTCACCCTGAGCGCAGTCGAAGGGTCCCATTCGTTGTTGATTTCGGCAAAAACTGGACGTGGTATAGAAGAGTTAAAGAACACCCTCCTCGACTTTGTAAACACCGGTGCTTTGCGAAATAACGAAACCATCGTGACCAATACGCGCCATTATGATGCACTTTTAAAAGCGTTGGAAGAAATTCAAAAAGTACAAGCGGGAATTGATGCCAATTTAAGTGGTGATTTGCTTGCGATTGATATTCGACAGGCATTATACCATTTTGGTGAGATTACAGGTGAAATATCCAATGATGAATTGCTGGGTAATATTTTTGCTAATTTCTGTATCGGAAAGTAACTAAACATATTCTTACCCAAATCATAAAAAAGACCGTTGTCACACATTTGAGGAAAACTAAATGATACATCTAATAGTTGGAAATACAGGTTCTGGAAAAACAACATACGCTGCAGCATTGAAAAGAAAAACAAACGGAATTGTTTTTTCAATTGACAAGTGGAATAACATCTTATTTCTTGCCGACAAAAAACCAGATGATGGGTTGGAATGGTTTTTAGAAAGAATTGATAGAGCCGAAATAATGATAATGGAATTGGTACATCAATTAGAAAACTCAAAGACTGACGCTATTTTAGACTTAGGTTTGTCAAAGTTCGAACATAGAGAAAAATTTAGAAATTTTGCCAAATCAAATGGTTATGAACTACAAATTCACTTTTTGGATATTTCAAAAGAAACGCGATGGAAGAGAGTACTAAAAAGGAATAACGAGAAAGGAACTACTTACGAATTTGATGTAACAAAAGAAAATTTCGACTTTATGGAAGGTTGGTTTGAAAAACCGAGGGTAAAAGAGCTTGATGGCGGAATTGTCGTTACGGAATAAAACATCTGGCAACATTCAATATTAATTGTGCTAGACATTTTTCTAATTAATAAAAAATTAGCTGCAAGAAAAATGAAAGCATATACCCTTAAAAAGTACGGTAAACCTCAGGAAGTCCTTAAGCTTAATGAAACTGAAAAACCCAGTCCGAAAGCCACCGAGGTTTTGGTAAAAGTTTGCGCCACAACAATTAATGACTATGATTGGAGTATTACCAGTGGTAAACCTTTTTCCTATCGACTTATTTTCGGGATCTTAAAACCAAGGAAAAAATTAAGAATCCCGGGAATGGAGCTGGCAGGAATCGTAACTCAGGTTGGTAACAACACAACAAAATTTAAAGTTGGCGACGCGGTATACGGAGACATCTCCAATTATGGATTTGGCAGCTTTGCTGAGTTTATTTCCATAGATGAGAAGGCACTTACACTTAAACCCGATAGCTTAAGTTTTGAAAAGGCGGCTAGCATTCCTCATGCCGCAATGCTTGCCTTACAAGGTCAAAGGGATGTTGGAAAAATTCAACAAGGACAGAAAGTCTTGATAAATGGTGGCGGTGGTGGCGTTGGCTCTTTCGGAGTTCAATTGGCTAAGCTTTACAATGCAAGCGTTACAGGGGTCGATACGGGTAAAAAATTAGAAGCAATGAAAGCGCAAGGTTTTGATACCGTATTGGACTATAAAATAGTAGACTTTACTAAAAGTGATCAGAAATATGATTTGATTCTTGATTGCAAAACGAATCGATCTCTTTGGAAATTTTTACGAGTTTTAAAACCGGGAGGAAAATATGTTTCAATTGGCGGTAAATCTGGCAAACTTTTACAGATGCTTTATATGCGACCAGTACTAAGGTTATTTACCAAGAAACGCGTTCACATGGTCATGTTAAAAGCGAACAAAGATTTAGACTATATCAACCTACTTTTGCAAGAAAACAAGTTAGATTGTATAATAGATGGACCCTATGGTTTTGAAGAATTACCGTGGGCGATTCAACGATTCGGAGATGGCCTACACCACGGCAAAATCGTAATTTCACTAACCTAGCATCAGCTTTACTAGTGTCTTCTAAAAGAACTATTACTATTGCAACTAAGTATCTGTGTTATTATATTTCCGAACATAACAGTTTTTTAGAAAAAGATAAGTCATACTCCTTTAACTGAAGGCGCCAAGTTCAAAATAACATTCTCTAATAGGTTTTTATGTTCCTAATTTTTTACTTCAACTAGAAAAACAAATAGCTTGTGTTTATCCTTAACATACTGAAAAGATGACATTTGTCATAGTTTAACACATTGATTTACACCAACTTTATTAAGAATATGCGCTACACTATGTGATTTAGGCGTCTACAGCGTTGCACCTAGCACAATGCCTTACATTTGCTGAATTATCACTGTTTCGTAGCCTCTTAATTTTAATGTTATGGAAGTCAAAAAGAATCCAAAGTTGTCTCTAGATCGGTGGAGTATTGTATTTTTTCAAACCGGACTGGTACTAATGCTGTCTATCGCATATTTTTCACTCGAATGGAAATCGTATGAAACTTCTAGTATTGAAAATGACGCCCTGTTAGTCGATGATGATTTGGAACTAGACATTCCTGTAATCGACTTGCAAATAAAACCACCGCCACCACCTCCTCCTACTCAAGTAATTCAGACTGTAATTACAGTAGTTGAAGATGATTCAGATATTGAAGAAATAATAATTGAATCGACAGAAACAGATCAAGAATATCGGATAGCAGAAATTGAGAATATTGTTGAAGTGAAAGAAGAAGAGGTCATTGCTGAAGTTCCTTTTGCAGTGATTGAAGAAATCCCCACCTATCCTGGCTGTGAAAGTTTTAATGATAGGACAGCAAAAAAAGAATGTATGGAAGGCAAAATAATGGAGTTTATACAACGTAATTTCAATACAGAGTTAGCGAGTGAACTCGGATTAGAAGGCAAACAACGTATAAGCGTTTTATTTAAAATTGATATTCACGGTAGTACTTCGAATATTAAGGCACGTGCTCCACATCAAAGGTTGGAGCAAGAGGCCGTTCGGGTGGTGAGCACGCTTCCCAAGATGTCGCCTGGAAAACAACGCGGAAAACCAGTAGAGGTATTTTACTCGTTGCCTATTTTATTTCAAGTTGAATTAAGGCAATAAATAGTATTATTCAATTTATTGTGATCTGAAATTGCTATCACCATTGTCTAATTATCCAATAACTAATAAAGCCGAATTCTTTATTTCATATTCCTACAAAGTCCTAATGAGCCATTGAAAGCTTTATACCTTTGCCTACTATCGATGAAATCCTTTGATCAATAAACCAGTGTTGCATCTGAAATATTATTGCGCCTTAACATATTTGATGCACCGTGTATTTGGTCAGTGATTTGCGTGTATCTTTAGCGCCATGGCAAAACGTGCTTCAATTTTTTCTTCGAGCTCTGGTGAGATTCGTAATCTTTTAACTGTAAAAGAAGATTCTTCCCTTGCCGTACAATCTTTTTATATGATTGCACTGAAAAACCATATAAAATTAAGTGGAATGGCAGATAAAAAAGCGAATCTTATTCTTGCTGTTTGCGCTTTATTGATTTCTGGAATACTAACCAATAGCATCCGCTTTATCGGTATTTCGGGTAATGAGTATTTAATACTTCCTACCGTTATTTTTGTTGTATTCTTACTCATTGCAATGATACTTTCAATTATTACAACCATACCAAAAATTACAAGCGGTACATTTAATAAAGAAGCGGTTAAAAATCATGAGGTGAACCTAGCGTTCTTCGGAAATTTTCACAAAATGAAATTGGAAGAGTATGAATGGGCAGTCAACCAAATGCGTACCTCTACCGATCAGATTTATGAAGTGCTAACCAAAGACCTATATTTTCTAGGGTGTGTTCTCAATAAGAAATTTAAACTTCTAAATACGACGTATACGGTCTTAGCTATTGGAATCATAAGCTCTGTAACTTGCTACATTTGGGTGATTTATAAACATTCCCGATAGCCATTAACAATGCTCCCAATATGTAGGTAGGAGCACAAAAATAAAACCTCCCGCAATTGCTTGCGAGAGGAATTATCTAACTATCTAATCTAATTTTCAAAGTTATTCTTTTACGATCTGCTGTGTCACCTGTACACCATCTGCAGTGTTAATGATAAATAGATATGTAGCACTTGCCAGTTCATAGATATCTATCTTCATCTCATCGGTTACCGTTTCCGCATCCAGTGTCTTGATCAAACGTCCTGTCACATCGTAGATTGCCACATCCTTCAATGGGATCTGTTGCGGATTGCCGAGTGTAACAAAATCTGATGCAGGGTTCGGGAACATGGTGATGCTTGAAATATCAAACGAATTATCAATAGCCCCCAACGTCTCCTCTACAATCAGGTCGAACACACAACTTGCCTCATTGCCAGAATCATCTGCTACCGTGATGGTTACAGGATATACTCCTGGGTCTAACAACGTTCCAACTGCTGGATCTTGACTCACTAAAGTCACGGGGTCGCTACAATTGTCTGTCGCACCCACAATACCAGAAGCGATAAAGTCTTCTACTTCATACTGAGTTCCTCCTTCTGTTTGTACTGTTACTTCTGCCGGACAATCAAGTTCTGGTGCTATTTCATCGAGCACTGTTACCGTTGCTGTACAGCTAGCCGTATTTCCTGAAGGATCTGTAACAGTTACAGTCACGTTTACCGGAGTACCTACATCATCACAATCAAATTCTGTGATGCTTGCTGTAGTTGTAGTGATACCACAAGCGTCGTCGCTCACCAGTACTAGGTCGGCTGGATCTATCGTTGCCAGACCGTTTTCATCAAGTGATACGGTCATGTCCATACAGGTCACAACAGGGTTCACATTGTCCTCTACCAGTACAACCCCCGTGCAGGTACTGCTGTTCCCGTTGCTGTCGGTGACCGTGAGGGTTACAGTGTTCGCACCCACGTTCGAACAGTCGAAGGTATCTGGTGATGCAGTGTACGTTAGCGTGCCACCACATTCATCGGTGGATCCGTTATCCAACAGTGATGGGTCTATGGTCACATTTCCGGTCGCATCCAGTTGTACGATGATATTCTGGCACACTGCCACGGGCGGTGTCACATCTTCTACGGTAACGGTCGCCGTACAGGTGCTGCTGAGCCCTGCCTCGTCAATCACGGTGAGGGTCACCGTATTCGGGCCCACATCTGCACATGTAAAGGTATCAATGTCCAGCAATAGGTCTAGGCTTCCCGTCGAACAGTTGTCGGTGCTGCCGCCGTCCACATCGCTTGCCAATATCGTCACACTGCCAGAAGCGTCGAGCTGTACGGTGATGTCCTGACACACGGCCACGGGCGGCTCATCATCGGTGATGGTAACGGTAAAGCTACAGGTGGCGGTGTTCCCGCTCAGGTCGGTCACCACAAAGGTGTTCACGGTCATCCCCACTGGGAATATGGAACCGCTTGGCAGACCGGCGGTCTGGGTAATGCTGGCCACACCACAGTTATCGTCTGTTGGCAATGGGTCTGGATAGTTCACCAGCGCACCGCAGATACCCGTGTCGGTACCGAGGTCAATATCTGCTGGGCAGGTAATGGTCGGTGGAATGTTGTCCTCTACCGTTACCACTGCCACACAAGAACTTGAGTTTCCGTTCACATCTGTTACCGTAAGGGTCACGTTGTTGGGACCTACATCAGCACAGGTAAAGGTGTCTATGTCGATCGCTATGGAAGCGATCCCACAGGCATCGGTAGAGCCGCCGTCCACATCGGCTGGGACGATACTAGCATCGCCATTGGCATCCAGCTGAATGGTGATATCCTGGCAAACGGCCACTGGTGGCACGTTGTCCTCAACCGTTACGGTAGAAGTACAGGTAGACGAGTTCCCGTTCACGTCGGTAACTGTTAGAGTAACCGTATTTGGGCCTACATCGGCACAACTAAATGTACTAGGGGTAATCGCAAGCGAAGCGATTCCGCAGTTATCAGAAGAGCCACCATCAATATCAGCTGGTGTGATACTCGCATTTCCAGATGCATCCAACTGAACCGTAAGATCCATACATACTGCAACTGGAGGCTCATTGTCTGTTACTGTTACATCAAAAGTACAGCTAGCTGTATTACCAGCAGGATCTGTTGCCGTAGCAGTTACTGTAGTGGTTCCTACTGGGAAGCTTGTTCCAGGATCTTGTGAGTATGTTACCATGGCACTACAGTTGTCGGTTGCGGTGGCCATGAATGATACGATTGCGGCACAATCTCCCGGATCGTTGTTCACCATAATATCACCAGGACACGTGATCATCGGCGCTTCGGTATCATTAATAGTTACATCAAAGCTACAGGTTGCTGTGTTTCCAGCTCCATCTGTTACGACAAACGTATTTGTTGTTGTTCCTACAGGGAAGGTACTTCCACTAGCTAATCCTGCTGTTTGTGTTACAACGAGACTTTGAGTGTATGTAATAATAACTTCGCCATCACCCGCTCGAATTCCAGGATTTGTCGTCCCTGAAGTAACACCACCTACATAGCTTGAACCTCCAGCTCCCCCAGCACCTGCGACACCATTTCCAGAATCACCTCCGCCACCAGAACCACCACCATAGTATCCACCACCGCCGCCACCGCTGGCAACACTTTGTGTACCATTCACACCAGCACCTCCAATTCCAAGGGCGCCTGGGTTTCCAGCTGGGCCATTAGGTCCATCTCCAGCTGCACCACCCATGGTAGGAGTACCTCCTTTACCACCAGCTCCTACATTTGGGAAAGAGCCAAGGATTCCGCTCCAAGATGGGTCTTCTCCATCAATTCCAGTGAATCCACCTCCAGCACCCCCGTCACCGCCAATACCACATGGTGTGCAAGTACCGTTTACGTAGTCTCTTCCGCTACCGCCACCGCCACCGGCAACGATAATACGGTCTGTTAGTGAAGTGCCTCCAATTCGAACATCAGAAGCTCCACCGCCACTACCAGCAAATCCGCCAGTTCCTGTAGTAGGTGTTCCAAAACCTCCTACTTCGCCACCATTAAATCCGCCAACTCCATCAGTTCCCGCACCACCTACAAAAATAGTAAGTACATCCCCAGGTGTTACTGCTAATTCTCCACTAGCTTGACCACCAAGGCCACCGGTACTAGGATCAAAATCTTCAATAATCATGTCTTGCCCAGCAGCACCAAACGCGTCAATAGAAACACTTGTAACGCCAGTTGGCACTATAAATGTCTGTGAAGCACCAGTAAAGTTAAATGTTTCAGTAACGATAAGACCGCCACAATTATCTGCTGCAACAGGTGCCGTATAGTTTATCACAGCTCCACAAACCCCCGGATCTGTACTTTGAGTTATATCTACCGGACAGGTTATCGTTGGGTCTTCTGCATCATTCACGGTGATGTTGAACGTACAAGTTGATGTATTTCCACCACCATCTGTTGCGGTAGCTGTTACCACCGTAGTTCCTACTGCGAATTCGGTACCTGGATCTTGCGAATAGGTGATTGTCACCGTACTCGGGCAATTGTCTGTAGCTGTTGCTGCAAAATTTACGATAGCACCACATTGACCCGGGTCATTATCGACTGTGATATCTCCCGGACAGGTAATCACTGGCGGATCATTATCTTCAACCGTTACCATGTCGGAAGCAGATGCTGTACAACCGTTTCCGTCGGTAAATGTATATGTAATGGTATGTGTTCCGGTACCTGAAGCGTTCGTATCAAAAGTATACGTCATGCCGTTTCCGTCGTCTGTAACTCCAGGGCCACTATATACACCGCCAGTTGGAGTTCCACCGCCTTGTCCAGTTAATACTAATGTAGGGCAAACTGGACTTGCAGGTGCTGTAAAAGTTACTGTTGGTAAAGCAAATACTTCAACGTCATCGTTTGCACTACCTGAACATCCGTTACCGTCTGTAAAATCATAAGTTATGGTATGTGTTCCTACTCCAGCTGCTGCCGGATCAAAACTATAGGTCATTCCGTTACCATCATCTGTTACTCCTGGACCGCTATAAACACCTCCTGTTGGGGTTCCGCCGCTAAGTCCAGCTTGTACACCTGCGTCCACACATAAATCGGCCAAGGCCGTAAAGGTAACTGTAGGCAGGGCAAACACTTCCACATTATCAGATGCGCTGTTGGTACAACTGTTTCCGTCTGTAAAAGTATATGTAATTGTATGTACGCCAACCCCTGCTGCTGCCGGATCGAACGAATAAGTCATTCCATTTCCATCATCGGTTACCCCTGGACCGCTATAAACTCCTCCTGTGGGTGTTCCACCACCTAGACCAGCCTGCACTCCTGCATCTATACACAGATCGGCAGGTGCAGTAAAAGTTACCGTAGGTGTATTGAATACTTCCACATTGTCTGTTGCACTATTAGTACAACTGTTTCCATTTGTGAACGTATATGTAAGTGTGTGCACTCCAACTCCAGCTGCTGCGGGATCGAAGCTATAAGTCATTCCGTTGCCATCATCTGTTACCCCCGGACCGCTGTATACACCGCCTGTTGGAGTTCCTCCACCGAGACCAGTTTGTACACCTTCATCTATACAAAGATCTGCGGGTGCTGTAAAGGTTACTACAGGTAAAGCAAATACTTCAATATCGTCTGAAGCACTACCTGAGCATCCATTACCGTCTGTAAAGTTGTATGTAATTGTATGAGTTCCAACTCCTGCTGCTGCAGGGTCGAAAGAGTATGTCATTCCATTTCCATCGTCCGTAACACCCGGACCGCTATACACACCTCCTGTTGGTGTACCACCCCCAAGACCAGCCTGCACACCTGCATCCACACAAAGATCGGCTGGTGCTGTAAAACCAACTGTTGGCAATGCAAATACTTCTACATCGTCTGTGGCTGTATTTCCAGAAACAGAATATGTTAACGTATGTACCCCAACCCCAGCCGCTGCGGGATCGAAGCTATATGTCATTCCGTTACCATCGTCTGTTACACCAGGGCCGCTGTATACGCCGCCTGTTGGTGAACCACCTCCCAGACCGGTTTGCACCCCTGCGTCAATACAAAGATCGGCCAAAGCTGTAAAGGTTGCTACAATTGCGATACTTGCGAAAGGTACTGGAGAAAGGTCGGCGTTCGGTTGGGCATGTACCCAATTCGCAACATTTTCGAAATCAGCGGTACTAACTGGAATGTTTCTCAGTGTTGGGTCATATTCAGTCCGATTTGGCGGTACTGCGGGAAATCCATCAACCACCAAAGCACTCAAATAAATTCCTGAAGGGTCTTCTATTGCTGGAATCGGCCCACCAGAAATTCCTGTTCCGCCGTTTCCAGTATATAATACTGCATAGATATCGTCAACACCATTGGTAGGGTCTGCATCGCTATCTTCATAAGCATAAAACGTTTCTCCTGCCGTTGCTGCATTAAAAGCACCTGTAGCTATAATAGTTCCACAGGCAGCACCACTGGCGCCATTACATGTTAATGAATAGGTATTTGCCGGATCTTCCTTCACAACAATAACGTCTCCTTGCGGAATGGCTACTCCTGGGGAAGTATACGTAAATACTGTTTCACCAGGTCCGAAGGTTAATGTTGTGTTGTCAAATGATTTATCGGTAAAGTAAATAACTGTATTGGCTGGAATTTCTTGAGCCGCTACGAATGAAAAGGCATCCGGAGTTACATGGTTCAGTCCTGTGATAGCCACTAGAGGATCAGACATACTAGTATCATCATTACTGATGGTTGCTGTAGCATCGTTTGGAGAACCACCTATATAGCCTGTACCTGAATCTATCATGATTTCAATAGACTCTAAAGTTTCAACGGTGGTATCTGCGATTGGGGTAGCTGTAAAAGCTGCCGTACTCGCACCATTGGGTATCACAATACTACCTGAGGTGGCAGTAAAACTTGCAGTTCCTGAAACACTATAATCTGAAGGAAATGTTGCCGTACCTCCTACCGTGAAATTAATAGTTGTACTGGCTGTGGCTGCCGCACTTAAGGTAAACGTATATGTTATAGCAGTACCACTGTCTTCTACTACGGTGGCAGGCGAAACTGTAACTGATACAGAAGGGTCTGCCGAACCTGTAGTAATAATAATATTAGCAAAAGGTGTGGTGTCTAGCGTAGCACTTGCTTGCGCATGCACCCAATTGGTTGTGTTTTGAAAAACCGCTTGATCTACGTTCACATTTCTTTTGGTAGGATCATATTCTGTTCTGTTTGCCGAAACGTTTGGAAAGCCATCTACTACTATTGCACCAGTGTAAACTGAATTGGGGTTTCGATCTGCCGAAATATTTCCTCCCGGAGATGCACTTAAACCAGTATACAACACCGAAGATATCTCTGTCACTCCGTTCGTAGGATCACTATCACTATCAGTATATGCATAAAATGCTTCACCATCTGTTGCTAGCGCAAAAGTTCCTGCCACAAGGGTCATTGTACCGCAAGTTCCACTGTCGCAAGTTGTTGTAAAAACATTCATCGCAGTTTCTGTTGCCACGATTACCTGTCCTCTGGTTACGCCACCCACAGGAGCGGTCCAAAGCATTACTCCTTGCTGGCTAGGCGCGCTAAAAGCGAGGGTAGCATTGCTATAATCATAATCTGTAAAATATACTTGGGTACCCGCCGTAATGTCATCTAAAGCCACAAATGAAAATCCATCTGTTCCACTATGGTTGGTTCCTGTTACAGCCACCACAGGTGTGTTAGCGACTGTGTCGTCATTAGTAATCGTGATTGTTTGCGAACTCGGACTACCAGCATCATAACCAGTACCAGAAGCAATAGTTAGAATGGCTGTCTCGTTAGGCTCCAAGGTGGTATCTCCAGTAGGACTTAGCGTAATCGAACCTGTAGTTGCACCATTTGCAATAGTAATAGAAGTTCCGGTCAGGCTATAATCAGCACCATTGGCAGCCGTTCCAGTGATTGTTAAGTTCACGGTCGTCGCTGCAGTAGCTGCTGCATCAAGAGTTGCTGTTATGGTAATACTACCCCCACTATTTTCAGCAATCATGTTACTCGATACCGAAAGTGTTGCTACAGGATTAGCGCCACCCAAATTAAGGTTGGTAAATGGCACAACCGACAATGCTTGGTTAGCAACATAACTAAGGTAGTTTATCGGATTTTCTAAAGCTGTTTTGCTCACTCCATCTCTCATCGACGCAGGACTGAACATAAATTCTACCCGATCTGGTCCTACATTGATATCACCATCATCAGGAAAACCATCTACTACAATCGCATTGGGGTAATCTGGCAACGGACTTTGACCAGCAGGTATGTTCCCTCCATTTTGGGTGGGCAATTCGCCTGAACCCGTGTATAATACCGAGTAAATTTCAGTAATGCCATCACCGGGATTGTCATTGGTGTCAGCATACGCATAAAGTCCGTCACCATTTGTCGAGACGGAAAAACTACCGTTTGTTGCTGAATGAGCTGCTGTCCCGCAGATAGCCCCAGAACCAGAATTACAGGTAAGCGAATACGTATTGGTACTCGTCTCATCAATAAACACTACATCTCCAGTAGTCAGACCAGGAGAAGTGTAAATAATGACCGCTTCACCTGGGTCAAAAGCATTAGTTCCTGATACATATTCATTCTCCGTAAAATATATAATTTCTCCGTTGGGAATATTTTCAGTAGCTACAAAAGCAAAACCATCAGTGTTTGGTCCAGATGAAACGTGATTCATCCCTATGACCACAACTTTTTGCGCAACACTTTCAGTAAACTGAAACAAGGCACAAAAAACAAGAATTAGTGCTGTAATTTTTTTCATGATTGGTAGTTTTAAAATTGCTTTTGGAAGCAATTTGTTGAAATTCAATTTGATATGCTCAAATGTACTCTTGTTAATTTTAGCTATCAATACGTACTTCTACGTAATTTGCAGCTACGTACATTGATACGGATTTTGCCAACTTGGGTTAGGCCATTGTTGAAATTTTTCAAGAAGTTCTTCTGAAACAGGATTATTTAATTCTGCTATTTTATGATTCTCGTATCGCTGGTTTTTGAATTGAAAATCACGAACATAAAAACATTCTGGCCTCGATTCATTTTTACTATTCACACCAATTTTCCCTCGAGGGGTTTTTAAAGGTCTATTTTTTATTGCTTCGGAAATTTTCGCAGGTAATGTACCGTCTTCAGCCTGTGCATGCAGTATCACTTGGCCCACTTCAAATCCCAATAAGGATATTACATTTGGGTTTTCATCATGAGCATCCTTAAAGTTTTTTTGAAACTTTTGCATCGTTTCCGAAGTATCCACAAAAGACCATGATGCAACAGATTGTACATTTTTCAATCCGGAATCTTCAATATTGATGGTCTCATCTGTCATTAACGGAATTGCCATCACAGGTATATTTCCGTTGAAACTAGCATCGGCCAAATGCTTACATATTTCTACACCTTCTTTGTAACTGAAAACAGCAAAAATAACATCGGGTTGTTCCTTTTCTATGGAGGCTATCATTTCAGTAAAATTTGTTTGCTTATAATCTATCGGTCCTACATTAAACCTCAATATATCGCCACCAGCCGTCTGAAACCCTTCTGCAAATGCTGCGCTTAGGTGATATCCACCATCGTACGCAGATGCCAAAAACGAAGCCTTCTTTCCATAATTTTCTGCTGCATATAATCCTGCAGCATACGCCGACTGCCAAAGATTTAACGTATAGTGCAGCGTATACGGATTTACCTGCTCATTTTTGATCACAGAAGCTCCTAAATCTACTCGAATCAATGGTTTTTTATAGCTGTTGAAAAGCGTGGTAAAGTCATCTATCAAGTTATCTGCACAAAAACCAATGGCAAGATCGATAGTATCTTCTATTAAAAGCTTTTCACAGGTTTTTAATAGCGATTCTTCATTCGCCAACCCTGTCATCTCAATAATAAAATTAACATCCAGATCGTGTTTCGATGTGTTTAATGCCAATTTTAATCCTTGTAAGAAATCTTTTGCCAAGGTCGGAAACATGTCCGATTTTGGCAGTAATACGGCAATTTGTAACGTCATGAACCTATTAGTTTCTTGACGGAAAAATACCTGACAGGCAAATCACATAGTTCATCACCAAAAAGGGCTGCATATTGTTATGGGCCTGACCTCCACCTGTGTTGCCTATTTGCGAAGACACACCACCGAGCGCCGCTCCTGCAGTAGATTCTTCACTAAACGCGCCAGCATGGCTTGCTAAAAATTGACCATTATTTGCTGCTTCATCTCCACTTGCGGTATTTATGGCTACAGTTGTGCTTAAAGGGTGGGTATGATTAGGCATTTCCAATTGGGTAAGCGTGTGCGTTTCTTGGCCCGCTCGTTGTGCCAAAGGTCTATTCGATAATCCTGGTCCGTTTCCAAATCCTACGGCTACTCTTCCACGAAAATCTGGCAAGGCAAATGTGGTTCTACCATCACCGCCATAATTAGTTCCTAAGAGAGAAAATAAGGCTTGATTTTGTTGGATCGCTAATAGTTGTCCTTGGCAATAGGCCCAATTTCTTGGTGCAAAATTTCCTGCAAACATCCAGATGACTGCTAAAGTTCCTTCCATAATAAATTGTATTTAGTGGTTAGTTATATTGAAATGTTGAATTGTATCGTTCTTGTGTTCAGAAAAGAAGATGACGAAGGGAAAAGCTTGTCGCCCAACCGATTATTTTTCTCCCAATGATCACATCGTATATAAGCGTCTTTCTGACCAAGAAGCAAGCTTGTAAATTGCTCTGAATCGCCATGCGAAACCTTAAAATTTACTTTGGCAGTTAGAGAGGCGTCCTTTTCAGGAAGGTCTGTCACAAATCGATAGCGTCCTTGGGCATCTGTATACATCTTTCCTCGGTGTCTATATTTCTTGCTACCTGGAGTTAAGTGCCATACTTCGACCAGTGTATTTTTTAACGGTAGCTTTCCAGAGCTGTCATATACTTTTCCGGTAACCACTAAATGCTTACCAAATACATTGGTTCTTAAATCTGTTTTTTCTTCTGTAAACGGATTATAACCTTCAATAGGGCTAGACTTAGTAAGAGCGCTTACAGATTGTGTAGAAAGGAGACTAAGACCACCTGTAGCTAATAGCGTTTTCTGCAGAAATGCTCTGCGGGGAGTATTTTTATGCATAATTTCAGTTAATTAGTTGATTTTAAAGATATAAAAAGAAAATGAGTTTTTAATAAATAATCGACAATCGGCGTCAATTGTAAGTTGAATATCCTTTTCTTCAGAAGTTTCTTTTGAAACCGCTTAAGATTTCATAATAAGTTTTATTTTAGGACGAACTTTTTATTAATGAACACGAAGACACTCGACTATTTTAAAAGACTTGAAGGCATTGCTACCATTCTTTTCAGTAAAGAAATAGAAGATTGCGAATTGCAAGAGGCAATTAAATCGTACGATTTGCTTTTGCGAGAACTTTCACCCTTAAACTTCGATAGTCCTGAACAACAACAGAATTTAGAACTAAAAAGCGGTATTGCCATCGCATCTAAATGGGCGGCTTCATGTGCCCAGGACACATATAGAACGAAGCGATTCTGCCAAGGAATTTACAACGCAGTGACAGATCTATTGATTAAGCGCAACAAACCAATAGAAATTTTATACGCCGGCACGGGGCCGTTCGCGACCTTGGCACTACCCTTACTGACGAAGTTTTCTTCGGAAGAAATTCAACTTACACTTCTTGAAGTAAACCCTGCAAGCCATCAATCTGCTTTTAAAATTATTGAAAAACTAGGGCTGCAGCGTTTCATAAAAGAAGCTATACAATGTGATGCCACTAAAATTAATTTAGTACAACCGGAAACTATTGATATTATAGTGGTTGAATGTTTGCAGCACGCATTAGCGCGAGAACCACAAGTAGAAATCACCGAAAATTTGGTTAAACAAACCAGTAAAGATGTTATTTTAATTCCAGAACAAATAGACCTGGCAATAGCTGTGTGTTCGAACCAAAAATTAGGGGAATCAAAAAGTACCGATGATAACGATATTTCAAATTTCGAATTTACTGAAAACGTATTCAGCTTAAACAAAGAGTTATTTTTAAATAAACAATCGTTTCAAAACTCTAGAATTTCGTTCAAACCCAAAACGGTTTTACTTCCTAAAGCGTTTAATAACACGCAGATCACTCTTGCTATAACTACAACGATAAAAATTTACAAAGAAGAAATAGTAAGTCGCTCTGAAAGCGGACTCACAGCTCCGTTATATGTGGGGGTGTTTGATGGGAAAAAAGAATTTAACCAGCTAATTGCAACCTATATAACAGGCACATCGCCGCATCTTGAAGTTTTAGTCAACTAAAAAAGGGACAAAACAGCTGTCTTGTCCCTTAAATTTTAATAATAAGTACGCTTAGTTTCTAGATGGAAATATTCCGACCATCGCAATACATACGTTTATCCCTAAAAAAGGATTCCGAGTGTTATACGGCTGATTTCCACCAACGTTCTGTGACGTTACTCCGCCTAAATGTGCATTGGCAGTCGATTCTTCAGAAAATCCTCCTGCATGGCTTGCAATAAAAGAAGTTGGATTAGCCTCGTCTCCAGCTCCTGAATTTACAGCAACTTGCACTGAATGTGCATGCGATGGCATTTGTTGCGTAGTTAGGGTGTGTGTGTAATTTCCTCCTTTTTCACCCCATGTAATATTGTCTAGTCCAGGACCTTGTCCCATGCCAACAATAGATCTGCTGCGTAAATCAGGTAAACCGAAGGTTGTTCTTCCGTCTCCTCCAAAAGTAGTTCCCAATAATGAAAAAAGAGCCGTCCACTGAGATATTGGTAATAGTTGTCCTTCACATTTTGACCAACCTCGTGGTGCAAAATTAAATCCGAATGCTTGTATTTGTCCTAAAAATGGTTCCATAATATATTATAATTTAGTTGGTTAATATTAGGGCTAAACTACAATTACCTAACTGAACGTACTATACGTAAAAACACGTATATTTCTGAAAATGTGTAAATTATAAAGATTTAAGCCACTCCCTCTACGGTAAGGTAGGTAGTAACCCAAACGATTATTGAAGAAATTGTGATGCCAATGGCATTGGCCCAAAAAGCTTTGCTACGCTCAATTTTAAAGATATAGGCCGCAATGGTACCTGCATATACTCCAGTACCAGGGAGCGGTATTGAAACGAAAAAAATGAGTCCCCAAAAACCGTATTTTTCAATCTTGTTGCCAGAACCTGTTTTGGCTCTTCGGGCTACCCAAATAGCAGCTTTTTTATAAAAGCGCCATCGCAATAGTGAAGAATTCACGTATTTCAGGAAAAACAACATAATTGGGAACACCAATATATTGGCTCCAAGGCAGATAACAAACACAAAGAACGGATTCAAGCCGTTTGCAATTCCGTACGGAATGCCCACTTTAGCCTCTCCAAATGGAGAAAGACTCCATAAAATCGCTATGATTGTTTCTTTTATCAACCTTTCAAATTTAGTTTTGCAAAACTACGCTTTCCATGGTCTATCACAACCCGTTTGTTCTTAAATATTTTGTAAAAAATAGATTGATTCTTTGCTTCTTCGTAATTTATGATTCTAAACTTCACTATTATGGAAAACTGGCTCTATGCAAATCAAACTATCATTATAAAAAGTTCTGTTTCGGTGATTGCAATATTTGTGATCATTCTCATCTACTCGCGCATTTTCGGTTTACGCACCTTTGCTAAAATGACCAGCATCGATTTTGCTACTACGATTGCCATGGGTTCTATTTTTGCAGATGTAATTGGAAGCATAGATTATTCAATTTTAAAAGGAGGCGTAGCACTTTTTCTTATTATTCTATTGCAAACGTTGTATTCTTTTTTTATTCGGAAATCGAGCACCTTTCAAAATGTGGCTACCAATACGCCCATCTTGCTCATGAGAGATGGAACTGTTCTGCACCAAAATTTATCGAAGGCCAATGTGAGCATTTCAGATTTATATGCTAAGTTGAGGGAAGCGAACGTGATTGAGTTTTCTGAAGTTCGTGCCGTTGTATTTGAAGTTACAGGAGATATTTCAGTATTGCATACCAGAGGGGACGAACCACTTGCTGAAGAATTGTTGGAAGGTGTAAAAAATTAAAACTGATAGCGGTATTGTAGTGCTGCTCCAAAAATTGACTCTGACGTATTATTGGTATCGAATCCTGTCATTAGTGTAATTCGACCATATTGAGCAGTGGTGTGCGTCAATTCTAAATAATGATGTGAAGTTACCAAAGTTGTACTAAATGGTTTTGCCAACCTTCCAAAATTTCGAACAAACGAAGACTTTATCTTCCAATCGATTACCTTATATTTTCCTGTAAGTCCAATATGATGCATCGAAAGTGTGTTACTGATAAATTTTACTTGATCTTCATCTAAAGTGCCTACGGGTGCAACAATTGTAAAGGGCAAACCAATGGGTATCCCTTCATTTGTCCAACCACTTCTATAGACACTATTATTAAAATAATTGTCAAAAGCACTACCGCCTGAAGTTCCACTCTGGCTTTTAGTGGTTATAAATTCATAAAGCACTCCATCTACGATACTATTTTCGGCTGGTTGTAGAAAAACGCCCCAGACGCCATCAGGAAAATTGGCTAAGGCTGTTCCGCTACCATCTTCAAAGGGATGTTCGTGATAGAGTGAGGTTGTTCCAAAACTTGTTTTAAATTCATAATCTAACAAATACGACCCTAGATGGTTTCCCACAGCATTGAATATTTCACCATCTACACCCAGCTCTGGCGATTCTCTTGCGGTGAATACATCAACAAAACCACTTACATCACTTTTCAATTTACCAAAAACGGGCGACGTTCCCGCCCATTGTGCGAAATGCTGTAACTTCGCCGTTAACTGGTGACTTTCATTAAAGGTCGTGATAACAGCAATATGTTTTTGATGCAGCCGCACATTATCAACGAAGCGATCATCATTGAATTCATAATGTGAAATGCCAAAATCTAAACCAAAAACGTCTGTAAGTTTTAAAGGACTTGAAGATGCAATCCGAATCCCTGGCAACGGCCTACTATTTCCAGACATTAAGAAGTTTTTATTTGTAGCCGAAAGCCCTAAGGCCACTTCCGAAACCTCTTTAGCCCCAGCTGTAATCGCCAACCACGAATTTTCAAACTGTAGGTATAGCTCATTTCTTTGAAATTCATCTGGCACATTATCTCTGTAAAATAGGCTTACACCTGCAGAAAGCTCACTTGTCTCAGTAAGTGAATGGCTAGCAGTTAAATCTAACAAAGCAGCAAAGTTACTTTCTCTACCGATTTTAGACCCCGAATTGGTGTAAAACCAGAGAGGTAAGCTATCGTTTGAGCTTGCTAAACCCGTCATTTCAATAGAACTGTCGTATCTTAATTTAGATTGAGCTAAGCAATTTCCGATGCACACTATACTTACAAATAATAAGAGAGCTCGTTTCATAAATTTAAAATTATGAAAACCACTTTTTAAAGAATGATTTTTTTTCTTGTGTATAGGAGTAACCGTACTTATTTCCATACCCAAAATTATTCTGCGATACACCATTTAACACCACGGAAACTTTCGATAAACGCTTACTAGATAAAGAATCTTTCAAGAAATTTATCAATTTTTTATCGGTATAATTTGCTCTGACTACGTATAGCATGGTATCTGCATATTTGTTGATCAGAACCGTATCTGTAACTAGCATCGCAGGCGCAGTATCTACAATTATATAATCAAAATCTCCCTGTAACTCTTCGAAGAATTTCTCTGTTCTAGGACTTAAAAGCAGTTCTGCAGGGTTTGGAGGAATGGCTCCTGAATGTATGATCGATAAATTCTCATTATAGGTGCTTGGCTGAATTAACTCTTGTATCGACACGCTATCATCAAAAATATACTCCGTTAGCCCCTTTGTTGAACCCTTTCCTTCGGGGAGATACCGATGAAGTTGCGGATTTCTGATGTCTGCACCAACCAACATTACTTTTTTTCCCGTTAGTGCTAACGTAATAGCGAGGTTAAATGCTACAAAAGTTTTTCCTTCTCCCTTAACCGTAGACGTTACGAAAATCTTTGGCGTCTCGGGTCCGGTAATTTTATTTAAAACTTGGTATTGCAAATTGGTTCTTAAAATCCTAAAAGATTCTGCCAGCATACTTCTATCATTCTTCTGTACAAGTTCAGAATCACTTTTACTCAGTCTGGGTATTTCTCCTAAAAAATCGGTGGTTGGTAATAACCGTTCAACATCTGTTCTATTATTAATCTTAGTATTGATTAAATAATACAGATAAATAATTAAAAATGGTATAAGGAGTCCAGCTAAAAGCGCTCCTAAATAAATGAGCATTCGATTTGGACTAATAGGAGTTCTACTGCTAAAAGCACTGTCAATTATTTTTGCTTTTGGCGCAGTCACCGCCAATGATATTGATGCTTCTTCTCTCTGCTGTAATAGAAATAAAAACAACTGCTCTTTGATTCCTTGTTGACGATTGATTTCTCGATATAACTTTTCGTTTCTAGGTACTTTCGCTATTTGAGTATTTAGAGATGCCTCTTTATAATTAAGATCGCGTAAGGCGATTTGAAGATTATTCTTTTGATTTTCCAGGCTTTGTGCAATTCCACTCCTTATTTGTGAAATCTGATTGTTCAGGTTTTCTACCACAGGATTTTTTAAAGTTGAATTTTTCAACAACCTATTTCGTTCTAACAGTAATTGGTTATAGTTTGAAATAGCAGTAGGAACACCTTCGCTTTGTAACGCAATATTGGTAGGCAAAAGATCATTCTCACCAGCTGAATTCATATAGTCTAGCATCGTGTTAGCTAATTCTAATTGGGTACCGACGTCTAATTGCCGCTTATCAAATTCACTGGCATTTTCTAAAATGATTTGCGCCTCGGTCTCAATATCAGTAAGTCTATTTCTACTTTTAAACGCCTCCTTACTTTGCTCTACCGAATCAAGTTCTCGTGTAATAATCTCTAGACGGGAATCTATAAAATTAGAGGTGCTGCGAGCAACTTGGTTCCTATCGTTTATGGCATCTTCATTATACTTAGATATAAGCTCATCGATAAAATCTTCAGCCTTTTCACGTACAGGAGAATTTAATGAAAAATTGATTACGTTGCTATACCTACTATCATTTTGTACCGACAGACTATTCTGGTATTGCAGAGCTATGTTTTCGACTAAGGAATGGCGAACTGATATCGTTTTGCCAATAAATTCAGAAAATGAATAAGGGCTATCAAAAATAGGAATAACGGTAATTTCACCAAATGGATACTCTAAGGACTCACCAAAATTACGTACCTCATCAATGGACTTATTTTCAGTAAAAATTTCGAATTCAGTTTCGGAAATAATCTTGAAGAACAACTTAGGTGCCTGTTTCGCACGAAGACTATCATTGAATGCTAGATATTGAACTATAAAGGGTTTGTTCTGATAAATTTCAGAGGTGATTACTGATCCAATATTTTCATATTTAATATTGAGGTTCAACTCTTTTACAACTTCTGAAATTAAACGCTTTGACTTTAAAATTGCGAGTTCATTTGCTACGCTATTACCCCCCACACCACGAATATAACCTGCTTGAGAAAAGGGAAGTACGCCTCCTAAGTTAGTATCGGAAGCATCATCTTTAATTAAAATAGATGCCTTAGACTGATACGAGGGAATTGTATATCTCAAATAAATTTTGGCTGCTACCAGACTGATAATCACCGCCAATAAAAACCAATACCAGCGTTGGGTATATCGTTGAAGAATATCTTTTAGACTAAATTCTTGTCCGTCATTAAAAACAGGAGCTGGTTGCATGGGCTTATCTTGTAATTATAATTACGGCACTCAATATGATGGTTACTACAGATAATACTGCCGGTATATCAGGAATAAAGCCTGATTTTTTTACACCTTTTAATGAAGGCTCAACATAGACAATATCATTCTGTTTTAAAAAATAATAAGGGCTGCTAAAAAAATCTGTTTTTGTAAAATCTACTTTTGTCACTGTCTGAACACCATTCTCTTCTCTTATAATGGTAACAGTTTCGCGTTTACCATCAGCTGTAAAGTCTCCCGCCAAACCAATGGCTTGCGGTATCGTTACACGTTCATCTTTGATAGTATATACCCCTGGCATCGCCACTTCACCTAAAACAGTAATTTTAAAATTAATAATCCGAACATCTACCACCACATCTTTTACATATTCAGAAAGCATATCAGTTAACGAAGAAATTACTTCAACCCGTGTTTTCCCAACAACTTCTACTGGTCCTAATCCAGGGTATTGTATCGTGCCATTCGGACTTACTAGATAGCCTTGTAGTTGTTCATCTCTAGTGTCAGTAGGTAATCCAGAAACTTTTTGAAAAGGCTTAATAATTTTTTCTTCCAATGCAGAAACAGAGATATACAGAATATCATTGGGTTCAATTTTGGGCTCAAAATATTGCGCCGTTTCTTGTTCATTCAATTGTTCCGCATTCTGGAAGTATAGAATCTCTTTTTTGGTGGCACAGGAAGCCAAAAAAGAAGCCAATATTATTATCAATATGAGTTTTTTCATAATCGATGCAAATATAAGGTTATTAAGAGAGTCGCCCTATATTTTTGTCAACGCTTTATTTTTTGGATCATCCAAACTCTCGAAAGTAGAATTCTCACTCTTAAATTCGGGTACCATTTCCTTTAACATTCGAACCACCTTCTGATCTTCTTGTTTGGTTGCCGTACGAATGATTTCTTCGGCCTTTTCTTTTATTTCAGCAAAATTGCCCGCAGGCATCGTAGAAATCATGATCTTTGGATGGTGTGTAGGCAATACCGTAGAGGTATCGTTTAGCAACTCTTCGTAAAGTTTTTCGCCAGGACGCAGCCCAGTTATCTTAATATCGATATCTTCATACGGTTCCAGACCCGAAAGGCGAATCATTCGCTTGGCCAAATCGATAATACGAACTGGCTCCCCCATATCAAATACGTAAATCTCACCTCCTTTTCCCATGGTCCCAGCTTGCATCACCAACTGGCAGGCTTCTGGAATGGTCATAAAGTATCGAATAATATCTTTATGGGTAACCGTTACAGGGCCGCCTTGTGCAATCTGTTTTCTGAAATGTGGTATCACCGAACCACTAGAACCCAGTACATTTCCAAAACGGGTGGTAATAAATTTTGTTGATATTTCAGCTTCGTTCTGCAGTGATTGCACATACATTTCTGCCGCACGTTTTGAAGCACCCATCACATTTGTGGGATTCACAGCCTTGTCTGTAGAAACCATCACAAAACGATCGATGTTGTTTGAAATCGACTGAAAGCAAAGGTTAATTGTACCTAACAAATTCACGTAAATGGCCTCGTGCGGATTCCTTTCTATTAGTGGTACATGCTTATAGGCAGCTGCATGATAGATAATGTTGAAACTGTATTTTTTAAACATGAGTTCCAACCGATACATATTGCTTATATCGGCCAACTCGGTTATAAAATTGAAATCGGGATAATTAAGTCTGAGAGAGAGTTCCAATTCGTGCAGCGCAGACTCTGCCTGGTCTAGAACTACAACTAAAGAAGGTTTAAAAGTGGCTAATTGTTGTACTATTTCACTCCCAATAGAACCCGCCCCCCCAGTGACTAATACCGTTTTTCCCTGTAAATCGGCTGCCAAGGTCTTGTCTTCTATTTTTATAGGACTCCGTTCTAACAAGTCTTCAATCTGAAGTGGTTTTATTTGGTTGGTAATATCTTCCTTCTTTTTCCAGTTCTGGAGATTGGGAACATTCAATATTTCTACTCCTGCATTGAGGCATTTCTCAACAATTTCATTTTTTTCCTTTCCAGAGAAAGAATCACTCATAAGGAGCACGCCTTCGGCTTCCAATTTTTGGAGACTTTCAGCAAGGTTAGAAGAAGAAACCACAGGTTTTCCCAAAATTTGGACACGTTTAGACGATATCTGTTGGGTTAAAAAGCCTACCAACGTATACGGTAAATCAGATTCGGTTATCATTCCTTTTGCCAAGGAAATCGTAGCATCGTCTATACCAATGATTGCAATTTTCTTCTTTCCTTCACTGTTTGCAGCATTTCGTAAAAAAGTGTAACTCTCTTTTACTGAAATTCGAAACAATAACATGAAGGTAAACGACGCAAACATATACAACAACAAGAAGGTTGTCAAGAATACTTTTTGATCGGTAACGGCACTATAAATTGCATTGAACAAAACAATCAACGCGAAGGTTGAAACAGCAGTTAAAGCCAATTTTAAGATGTCTGTGAATGTAGAGTGGCGAATGATTCCTGAGTAACTTTTAAATACAAAAAAGAAAAGCAAGGTTACTGATAACACCATCACCATTTGCAAAGGGATAGACAGGACCTCATGGAAAGCTATTCGAGTGCCCTTTAGAATAAAATATGACATTATAAGGGCGAAGCCACACAGGAGTACGTCAATGAGTACGACGATCCATCGAGGTAAGTACCGTTGGTCTAACAGACGTAATTTATTATCACCAACGAATAGTTTGTTAAGTATTTTAGAAGAATTATTCACGAGGTTTGTTGGGTATATTCAAATATACGAAATATCTAAACGAAGCGTTTTAATTTTGATGCTATTCGCTGTTTTTCAGAAGCTGACAAATTAGACCCTGACGGTAAACATAAACCGTTGTGAAACAAATTTTCGGCTATCTTGTTTCCGTAGTAGGGAGCGTCCTTAAATACCGGCTGTAAATGCATTGGTTTCCACAGAGGGCGTGATTCAATTTCATCTTCCGCCAGCGCATTCCTTATATCTTCCGTAGAAAAATCGACCGTTTCAGCATCTAGTGTAATACAACTTAACCAATGATTCGAAAAATAATCTGTAGACGGCGCTTCAAATACTGTAATGCCCGCACTTTTACTAAACATATTTTTATAGAAGGAATGCATTTCCCTTCGCAATGCTATATGGTCATCTAACACTTCCATTTGGCCACGGCCAATACCCGCGCAAATATTGCTAAGCCTGTAATTGTACCCAATGGTAGAATGCTGATAATGGGGAGCTTCATCTCTTGCTTGGGTAGCCAAATAAATGGCACGCTCTTTAACCTTAGCATCGTTTGTTACTAGCGCTCCCCCACCCGATGTCGTGATAATTTTGTTCCCATTAAAGCTTAAAATTCCAATCTTTCCAAACGTACCACAAGCTGTGCCTTTATAGGTACTTCCGAGTGCTTCAGCGCTGTCTTCTATGATGGGTATTCCGTAGGTCTCAGAAATTTTGTGGATTGCCTCAACTTGATACGGCATACCATACAGGTGTACTGCAATAATGGCTTTGGGCTTGGTTCCTTGCGCTATTCGGTCTTTAATAGCTGCTTCTAGATGGATCGGACAAATATTCCAGGTAGTGGATTCACTATCTATAAAAACAGGAGTTGCCCCTTGATATACAATTGGGTTGGCAGAGGCTGAAAAGGTGAATGTTTGGCATAATACTTCATCTCCTTCCGAAACACCCAATAGAATCAGCGCCAAATGAATGGCTGCTGTTCCAGAACTGAGGGCTGCTACGTGGTTTCCTGCTCCCAAATACGTTTCAATAGCTTGTTCAAAACCAGATACGTTAGGACCTAGTGGTGCAATCCAATTGGTATCGAACGCCTCCTGCACATATTTTTGTTCGGTTCCGCCCATGTGGGGCGAAGAAAGATATATTCTGTTACTCATGGGTCATTTTAATAATTTTAGCCGGATTGCCCACTACGGTAGCGCCGGCAGGCACATCTTCAATCACAACAGCACCCGCACCTACTGTAGCCCATTTCCCTACTGAAATATTAGGCAACAACACACTGCCCGCACCTATTAGCGCTCCTTCGCCTATATGGCATCCCCCTGAAATGGCAGCATTAATTGCAATATGGCAGTACTCTTCTACAACGGTATTATGACTTACTGTTGCATTGTTGTTCACGATGGTAAAATCGCCTAAATGAACTTCAGCATCAACCACGGCATTCGGCAACACTTGAACTCCTTTTCCCAATTTGGCTGAGGGATAGCAAACGGCGGCACTACTGATAAAAGTAGGACATTCGGCATTGATAGTTCCTACGATTTTTTTTCGAATCGCATTGTTCCCAACTGCAATTGCAGCAAAATGTTCTATGGGTGTATTGCCTTGCCGTAGTTTCACTTCAACGCCCAAAATTGAAGGAGTCTTAGGCGCCTTGTCTAATACAACGACAGGTTTAAACAGCGCTCCTTCACGTATAAGTTCTATGAGTGCATAACAATGTCCGCCTCCCCCTAGAATTGCTATATTTTTCATTTTTCGGTTCCTTTAAAAGGTTCTGTGGTTACAGTTCCTTCGGTGTTGATATCCTTTCGGCCAACTACCTTAAGGAAGGTATGTAACAAGATTTTTAAATCTAGCGCAAAATTAAGTCTTTCTACGTAGTACACATCCATTTCAAACTTTTTTTCCCAAGAAATCGCATTACGACCGTTTACTTGTGCCCAACCAGTAATACCAGGCTTTACGAGATGCCGTTTGCGCTGTTCTGGGGTGTACAATGGCAAATATTGGGGTAATAATGGGCGTGGTCCTACCAAACTCATATCACCAATAAGTACATTGATAAGCTGTGGGATCTCATCGATAGAACTGCTACGAACCAGCTTGCCAAAGGTCGTTAGGCGTGCTGCATCTGGCAACAGATTGCCTTGGGCATCTGTAGCATTAGACATGGTTCTAAATTTATAGATAGAGAAAATGCGCTCGTTCTTCCCGGGACGTCGCTGCACAAAAAACGGATTCCCTTTATTGACCACAGCCAAGACAATGGTTGTGATAAGAAAAACTGGTAATAACAACACAAAAATGAACAGTGCTGTTACAAAATCACCTATAGGCTTTACAAGAGTTTTATACACGTTACTTTTTTAAATTAGTAGCAATTAATGTGGTGTATTCTTCATGAATGAGCTGCCACATCTGTTTACGTCCGTATCGTTTTACAATACTACTTCGCGCATTCGATTTCAATATTGCATATTTTTCTTTATTTGAAACCATTTCAAGCATGCTATGGTACAGCATCGCAGTGTTTTTGGGCTCCACTATCGTGCCGTTTTTACCTTCTTTTATAATTTCATTACAGCCGTTAATGTTGCTCACAATAGCGGGAAGGTGCATTGCACCAGCCTGCATCACCACATTTGGGAAGCCCTCCCGATAACTCGGGAACACCAACGCATCGCTTATTGCGAGAAATGGACGTACGTCGGTCTGGTAGCCTACTGAAATAATTTTATCATGGCTTTCTATATGGGTTTTAGTAGCTTCTGAAACCGGGTCCAAATCATTTTCGAAAGGGCCTACTAAGAGCAAAGACGTGTCTGTAATCTCTTTTTGCAGGTTTACAAACGCTTCCACTAGCTCGTTGATCCCTTTATCCCGTACAATTCTCCCAACAAATACGTATACAAAATCTTCTGCAGGTATTCTTAGTTCATTTCTTTTCTGAAGGTTCCGTTCGGGCGTAAACGCTTCCGCAGAAAAATAATTAGTATCTATACCGTTCGAGCTTCCGTTACCTAAAACTTTCAATTTTGAAGCGGGAGCAAATTTTTCAGCTAATATGATTTGCAATAAGCCTTGCGAGTTGGGATACACCCCTGTCGCAAACCGATATGTCAACTTTTCAACCCAATTCAGCACCCAACGTTTAAATCCGTTAGCTTCCAACAACGGCAGACCAGCCACCGTATGCAATCTATGCGGCACCTTTGCAAAATAAGCCGCCATCATCCCTACTATACCTGCTTTTGGCGTATGTGTGTGCACGATATTGGGGCGTTCCTTTCTTAAATATTTATAGAGTCGATAAACCGCTTTAATGTCTTTTAAGGGGGTAATCTCCCGTGTTAACGGCACATGATACGTTTGAACCCCTTCGTTAGCGCCATAACTTTCTAGCCTTTCCTTTTCTGCCGAAATGGCCGTCACTTCAAAAAACTGCTGCATGTACCCCAATTGGCCTTCTAGAAGTTTTTCTAAGGAAAGCGGGATAGTGGTTATGCGAATTAATTTCGGTTTGTGCATTGGTCTTTGTATAGTGCTATATGTGATTCTACCATGGCTTGGAGGGTATATTTTTGAACGCGTTTAGCTCCGTTAGCAACGGTATCTTGATAAAGTTTAGTATCATTTAAAAGTATGTCTATCTTTTCAGCAAGATCTATTTCATCTTTATGACGAAATAAAATGCCCGCACCATGCACTAAGTTTTTGAGTCCCGTCACGCTAGAAGCTACTAACGGTGTGCCAGATGCCATTGCTTCAAGGCTAGAGAGCGACAAACCCTCGTGGTTAGATGAAAGTACAGCGACATCAGCCATTTTGAGCAGTTCTGGAATATCATTTCGTAAACCCAAAAATTGTACTGATCCCTCCAGACCCAATTCAGACACCAAGTTTTTTACGCTTTCCATTTCCACTCCCTTTCCAACAAAGAGCACCGTGGCAGGTTGTTTTAAATAGGGAATAGCCCGAACCAATGTGGCAGGATCTTTTTGCGGCGTAAATCGAGCCACGTGTATGATAATATTTTGATCATCCTGAATTCCGAAATTATTTCGTTTCGCAGGTTTCGCCTGTTGAAATTTTTCTATTTCAACCCCGTTATTAATAGTTTTGAAAGGAGTGGGCAATTTACCGAGATGCCTCTTTAGAAAAAGTTTTACTTCTGTTGAAATCGTAATTATTGTATGGTATTGCCTGTAAATAATATTGTCAGTCCATCTATATAACATAACACCCCTCCGTTGGTTGTTGGTGCTGTGTTCTGTAAAAACTAATTTTATTTTCGAAAAACTAATTAATTTGGCCACTGCAACGTAGTACAAACAAGGAAATAGATGCACATGTGCTAGGTCGTATTTTCTGAGATAAGGAATAATTCTAAAGATTAGAATGGGATTGTAAATACTTCCCTTACTCAATTTATATATTTTGCATCCTTTGTAAGATTCCAATTGCTTAAGAAAAGGATAGGCATGACCATTGAGTAGCAGCAGATCTGTTTTTATCCCTTTTTTATTCATGAACGGTATCGTATCGGCGAGCAACTTTTCAGCTCCACCGGTGTTTAAGTCATTTATTATGTTTAGTACATTCACGAGCGAACTAAATTATGGACTTTTCTTGGTTTTGAATTTTCAATTCTATATGGTTTGAAAAACTCCAAAGGCAAATAAAAAGCAAGGCCGGTATAAACATATTCTTCTGTCGGAGCATGATACCCAAATTCCCCAAAATTAACGAGAATGTTAATGCTCCCATTAAAAAGAACAACAACGAACTCTTAAAAAAGTAATCACCCTTAAAAAACATCTTAAAGGGATTCTTGGTAATAAACTTTGCGGTAAGTAGAAGTAATATTAAATTTTCTATGGAAGCCAAAATGGCTAATATACCATTAATGTCAAAAAAAAGTGGCCGGTATAAAAATGTAAATACTTTTAATGGATATGGATAACCAGAAATGTCAACTCCAGTTCCTGTGTGATCTCTACTTAGTTTTGAAATTCGATCCTCCGAGTAAGTAGATAGGGTTTCGGCACTTAGGTCTTCAATACGAAGATACAACATCAAGGTATCAAAAAAAGCAACAAATGCACCAATCAATATCACCATAAAAATGAGTTTTGCGTACACTTTTAATTGACCGTCTATAATATACCCCATGCCAAACGCAGCTATTAAAAAAGCAGCAATGTGCGGTCGGATAAAATATGCCAACGTAAGTGCTATTATAAGTTTTATCAAATTTTTCTTCGGAAATTGCATTCCGTAAAAAAATAGCGCTATACAAAAAAAAAGAAGCGTGTCCTTGCCAACTCCAGAAGACCAGAAATGTAAATTCGGTAAAAAGAATAGTGCTGGAAATAAATTGATTTTAAAAAATCTTGAATTATAAAGAATTCGCTCCTTAAAAATTTTATAGAATAGAATGAAACCGAGAAATCCCAAATAAGCATACAAAAGTGACCCTGTAAGAAAGTCAAGTCCTAATATTTTACTGGGGAAATAATTTAAGGCGAACATAAAATTAGTTCCTAGCCCAAGAGACCAATATTCGTAGAAGCCAACTTGGTTATTTAGCTTAGGTTCATTCCAATATGTTAGGGCATCTCCTCCATTCTGTAAAATATAAAAATAGAAAAATACACAAATGCCAATATGATAAAGCCACAGCCACATAAATACCCTAGTGTCTTCTTTTTCCAAGTTGTTAAAAAACAACTTCGGATTAATTCCTAGAAGTAAAATAATTATAATGATGGCAATGTCTAACAGCATGCGTTCATCTTATTTGTTGACTTGATTATCCCATTTATGGGAACTTGTTTTTGTTCGCTTATACCCCCCTAATTTTATAAGTACAAAACTACCAGTACGAAAAGCAAAAAACCAAAAAGCGATGTAGGTTGGTACCGCCAAAATAGAGTTCCTCGATTGGTATTGAATTATTAGTACAATCAACATTAAAAAACTATAATAACAAAACCTGAAAAAATCTAGGTTTACTACTATTTTTTGTAGCCAATTAATACCATACTTAATTTTGGCAGCATGCTCGATAGTTCGAGGCAAGGGGAATGAAAAATAAATAATCAGTACCACGTACCAATGGTCCATAAAATTTAAAAACAACAATGGCAGTGATAGGTATTTTGTAGTACTCAACAAAAGATAGGTAACTATGTTCCACCTGCTTCTAAGGGTGTTGTGCAATGTAAAAGCAATTCGAGCAAGAATTAAAAACCCGAGGAATAATAAAATATGTATATGAATACCAATAAAGTTCGAGATAAGTGCCATAGCAGCTATCCCAATGGCTGAAATAACGATTCTTGCAACGACCAATTTTGTAAAATTTTGTTGAATATATTGAATCTCGTTATCAGGGATGCGTAAGGTTGGTTTCGTTTCTTTCTTTATAGTAATCGCATCATTTTCGAGATAACCTATTTCATACAGGCATAACCATACAGCTAAAGCAATTAAAAATATAGGTAATATTTCGTACCAACTCTTTTCCACGGTTAAGATGAGTACAAAAAACAAGAATCCTGGATGTACAATTGCCCACGATACTCTCTCAGAGGTTCTCTTTAGACGTGAATGAAAAAGGTATTTTCCCGGTATAATAAACGAAAGGAACATTACTATTTATTAATGATTTCGGTTTTTTCAACATCCAATTTAGCGTCTTTCCAAAAAGCCAAATTTGCAGAAGAAGTGACCACATGTGCACGATCTGCCATCTGAAGCAATGCCAGATCTTCTTTGTTATCTGTGAAAACTTCAAAAATTGAAAAATTATTTACCCTAGCAAAGGTAGCGATTTCAAGATGCTTATTGCCTTCCAGATCACTTTTGATGTTTCCCGTATAACGGTCTTCTTGGGCTGAGAGTGTTGTGGCCATAAAGTACGGGATGTCAAGACGCTTTGCTATCGCCTTTACTACAGGTTCAATAGATGCTGAGGCCAACATTATAGGTGTTTGTTGTTGCTTAAGACTTTCTAATCTGTCATGAACCTGCGCTATTTTTTTTGATGCTAACATTTCAGTGACAAAACGTTCTGCTTCCCTTTCAACCTCAATAACAAGTTCATTTTTTATAAAACCTATGAGATAGTTTCGTACGCTTTTGCTACTTCCTGCTAGTGAAGCGAATTTCCATAAAACCTTAGCGGGTAATGAAAAGCAACGTTTAAAATGACTATACTTTTTAGGATTATTATGCTGAAAATAGAACAGCATAAAATCATACGTTGTATTAGAGGCGTAAAGCGTTCCGCAGATATCAAAAACAGCTAATTTCATAGGTTCTTTAGTGCGCTATGGTATCGTTCAATGGTAGTGTCTAGTGTGAAATGCTCTAATCCTATATTTCGTGCTTCCTGGTTTCTAGTTCGGTTTCCTTTTGTTTCAAGACACCAAGCGACAAGTTTTTCTTTTTCGGTCTCATTTAAATTCGTTACCAAAAAAGCAGCTTCTTTTCCTTCTAAAATCTGTTCTGTGTCACCAATTCCAGCATTAGTAATAACTGGCAAACCACAAAGTAAATATTCTGAAAGTTTAATTGGGGCCACACCTTGCATCGAAAATGTGGGTTTTCGTAAGGCAAAACCAATATCTGCTTTCTGTAAATACCCCACTACATCAGACGGAGCGACACGCATCGCAGTTATTTTACTCTGGATAGATTTTGAAAGTTCAGCCACCGCACTTTTTATAAAGGTTTCATTACCCGTTAAGATAGTAAATTTTGATTCAGACTTGATTGATACAACCGCTATAAAAATTTCGATCATTTCAGAGAACATGTATTGCGGACCTAATGAACCGGCGTACACAAAATTAATTCCATCTCCGTCACGTGACCCTTCCTTACCAACGTTAAAAATCGTGCTGTCTTTACCATTTGAAATAACAGTAATCTTCTCTTTATTAAATGCATTACCTGCGCGTTCTGCCAGAATATTTTTGGCCTTATGTGAACGCGCCAATACAGCCTGAGCAAGGTGCAATGCTTTATGTTCAAATGACCGATACATTTTATATTTTGCGCCATTTGGATTCCAGCCAGAGAAATCGACACGTTCATCTTGTGAAAATCCGTCAGCATCAAACACATACTTGGCATTGGTCTTCTTGATCATGTTATTCACTATAGCTGCAGCTGTTGTTGCACGTGGCATTACGGCGTCAATTTCATGTTGTTTAACGTACTGCACGACCTGCCTCGATTGCCAAAATATTGCCTTTAAAACACCTAATAGCGCAATTTTTCGGTAGACAGGAATCATGGTATACAGAATGTCTGCGTCGCAACATACAACTTTTGTTTTCTCTATCCGCTGTTCGTCTCCCCATGTAAACTGAATGATATGAAAATCATATCCGTGCTCTTTTTGTAACCTTTCAAATATTGGTACAAAAAGATTTTCTAGATAATTGGTTTCAGGACCATCCCAGGTTATAAAAAGTATTTTCATAATTTAATTTACATACGTTCTCAATTTATTCAAAATACTGTTTACACTACAACATTTTTAACGATATCAATGCTCTTTTTTAAATGATTTTAATTCACCAGAGCTAGAAGCACTCTTAATGGTAGTAAAATTCTTTTTAAATTTTAAAAATTTTCTCTCAAAATAATAATATGAAATGTGTGAAATACCAACAACCAATATTATAACCGAAATATACACCAATACATAGGTTACGTAATCTGGGAGAGAAAACTGCTGAAACAAAAAGGAAAGTAAATAAATCACTAAAGGGTTAAAAATGTACAATCCAAATGAAATCTTCCCTAAATAATCGAACCACTTGTTTTCAAGAGTTATAAGTCTATTCTTATTGTTGATTTGATTAAAAATAAGGATTAGAGTAATGCAGGATACAAACTCATGATCTATGACTGAAAAGATGTGAAATGAATTAATACCAATTAAAACTATGATAAGCCAAGCGAACAGTTCTACCAATTTGTAATTGAAAAATCGCAAATATTTATTATTCGTAAAGAAAAAATAGGCTCCTAATGCTCCAATGGCCATACATCCAAATCTAGTGTAATGAAGAAAAACTCGAATAAAATAGAAGCTATCAACTACAGTAAGTAACACCTTAACTGCTATGAAACCTATTATGAAAAAGAATAAAACTTTTGGAATACGATTGATTTTTTTGATTAAGAGCGGCCAATATAAGTAGAATTGTTCTTCTACACCTAATGACCAGTAATGTACGAGCAATGGAACAGAATAAACACCAGTTCCAATGGCATCTAATGTAAATGGTATATTTGGCAACATCGCAATGTAATACCAAATATCTCCCGAAAAATTATTCATTAGACGTAATAAAACAAATACAATAAGTAAGTAGCCATAATATAAAGGCCATATTCTAAGAGCCCTTCGAATATAGAAGCTTTTAATTTTAACCGTTTGAATTTTTTCTTTCTCTAGTAATAACAGATATGTTATCAAAAATCCGCTAAGTGTAAAGAAGATTGTTACGCCAAAACTAGCCAGGTCATAAGCTCCTAACTTCTGTAGACCAAATGTATCCAGTCCTAATCCAATATGGGAAAAAATTACAGCAAATGCAGCGATTGCTCTTAAACCATTTAGTCCGGGCAAAAATATTTTTGCTTTTACTAGAGTTTTCATAATAACACTTCCATAAACTTTTAAGTTATAATAACTTTGGCAGTCATACTTAAGATTTGTTGTAGATAGAAAGTAACTTTTCTAGGTGCTGTTCCAATGTATAGTTTTCTATAACAGTATTATAGCCATTATACCCTATAACTTGACGTCTGCTAGCTGAAATAATCATAATCTCTTCTATCTGTTGTGCCAATTTGATGTTACTATTTACTGGTACTATCCAACCATTCTTACCATGATCAATAAATTCTGTTGCAGCTCCAACGTTTGTTGATATGACAGGTGTTTTAGAATACATTGCTTCTAACAAGCTATTAGAAAACCCTTCACTAAAGGAATTCAAAATATATAAGTCAGCTTTATTTAATATCGCATAAGGATTTTCAACATATCCCAAAAATTGCACCTCATCAGTTAATTTCAAAGTCAAAACCAATTCTTTCAGTGACATCTCTTTACTCCCATTTCCTGCAATTAAAAAACGAAATATATAACCCCGCTTTTTTAGTTTTGCTAAGGCCACTAAAACCCCTTCAATGTTCTTAACTGTTTCCAACCTACTTATTGCACAGATAGTAAAAGGTAAGCTAGTTGAATTATTTTTTTCTTCAATCACTACGTATTTTGGTACTACTAAGAAATTTGAGATAACTTTAACTTTATTTCTGTTGATACTATACTTTTCCATTAAATTATCTACAACGGCCTTAGACTCTCCTACTACAAAATCGGCCATGCCGTATAACCATTTAAAAATAATTATAGCCATTTTACTTTGTGAGGGAATTCCTATTTCTTCAGCAACTATTACAGGACATCTTGCAAACCAGGCTGCGATGATCCCATGAAAATTTGCCTCAGCCCCGGAAGTATGCAAAACATGAGGTCTCTCCTTTTTAAAAAATTTATACAAAGTAATAATGGTAAAGAAATTTGGTATTTTATGATTAAGATTTAATGTTTTAACTTTCCTGTTATTGTTCATAATTGCCTTTGACGCTTTTCCTCCTTTACCAATAGCACAAAATATCCAGGTATTTCCATCTTTTAATGAAGATAGATTAACCATTTTAGTTTCTATACCTCCATAATCTAAGAATGTTGATAGTCTGATTATTTTCATTCAAATTGAGATTTCCAATAATTAATTTTATTCAAATCAATTCTGATTTTCGTTTCAAAATCAGAATTTATAATGCTCGGCAAGCTATCAATATTGTCTCTCTGTAAAACATTAATATTGAAATCTTTGTTTTTTTCGGAAGCCCTATTATCAATACCAATTATGATTGTTCGTCTTTTATGTTGAAGTGCGCGAATACCACCATGAAGTCGTGTGCCGATATAATCACACTCATTTGTGGCTAAAAAGGCATCATAGGATGCAAGGTTAGGAGGTATGATTTTTATCCCCTCTATTAACATTGGATCAAAACTATAAAAATATGTATCATCTCTTCTTCCTTGTACCCAAAAATAGACTTCATGGTACGCTTCTTTTAAAGCACGAATTAACGCTGTATCTTTTTCAACGTGTTGATTATAATCCGTCAAAGTAAAAATTACAGTGGAGGTCTTAGTAGTTGGGATAGAATTACAATGTACTTCAGTTAAGCGCCACATTGTAGGGCAACCAGTATTAACAACGTTATTTATCCCTATTTTATTTAAGTATTCTTCAGTATGTGAATCTCTTACAGAATGTAAATATTTCTTGCTTAATAAATTTTTTAATAATCGTACAGTGTATGGGTTTGGCTTACCTTGATAAGCTCGCCACCCAACACCTAGAGTTATTATTTTATGCCGGATAAAAAATGATTGTAACAGCCCAATCCGCCATTGTTTATATCTATTCATATAAGATGACAAAATATTAGAACCGCCCAAGAAATTTAAAGATGAATTTCTAATGAAAGACAAAGATGATTTATAAATTTTTTCATGGGTTGGTATTCGAAAAAACCTATCTTCTTTACATAGCTCGTATAATTCTTTATTCACCGCGTCCATGATGATTTCATCACCAACGTTGGATGTCGCGATAGACGTGTCTAAAATTGTTGTATTTCTAATTGTTTTGGGTTTCATAATTTTTTAACTTAAAGGAAAATAGTCTCAGATACTTATTTTCAATTCTTCCATATTCTTTTTGTTACTATTTTTCTATTTGACCAAATTAGCCTAATTTCTGTAATGTTAATTTTAATTAAAAACCCAAGCCCTATTAATAAATTGAACAAAAACGAATAATTAAAATCCCAATAGCTTACGGCAGACACTAATACATAAAGAAAAAATAGTTTAAAAAATACAGCCTTATTAATTTCGATTTTAAAGAATTTTTTTGAATGATAGAGTCTAATAATATAGGTTACCAAGTAGCCAAATACAATTGCTAGCGATGCTCCGTACAATTCGAATGACGGAATTAATAGTACCGATAAAACGACAGTCACTAATGCTCCTGATATAGTACTAGTGGATGCACCTGAAGTCTTTTTTGAACTTAAATATCCTATTCCATAAAATCCTGAAAGTGAACTAAAAATCATACTAAGTAATAATAGAGAAGTATATTTCCAGGCTTCAAAGAAGTTCTCTGAAACAATTAAGTCTAGAATTAGTTTATTAAATATAATTACGATTACAGAAATTGAAAAAATAAATCTTAGAAAGTAATCGTGTATTTTGCTATAATATTGATCTCTATACTGAGAAGAATAGTTAGATATTGCTTTTTCTTGCCATGCTAATTGAAAGACACCAACAAATAATAGTAGTAATGTAGGAATTTTAAAAGCAATAGCGAAAATACCATTATATGAAACTCCTAAAAAGAAAAGTATTAAATATCTATTAACAGACGATATGGCCCACCAACTTAATGAATTGGGGAGTAATGGAATAGAATATTTTAACAATTCTAAACTGATTTCCTTAGAATACAAAGAAAGTTGAAAATACACCCAAAGCTGTTCTTTTAAAAACAAAATAATCACTATACTCGTTGTTGCAATTAAATAGGAAATTAATACCGATAGAATTTTGTTTTCAAACAAATACAATGATATTCCTGCCAAAAAAAGATAGAGAAAAACGAAAACCACACCAGATAATGCAAAAATTTTAGATTTATTCATCCCACGTAACAACTGCCGAAAGAAAGTGTATAAACATTGCATCACTATTATTAAAAAAATTATCCAATAATATTCCCAATCGAAAATACAATAGAATATAGTGGCCGAAAAAGAAAATATTAAAAACAATATGAAGTAAAGGATAATCGAATTGGTAAAAACCATGCTAATCGTTAAACTTTTACTGTTTTCTATCAACCATCTAAAGGCAGCATCTCCTATTTGCAAGCTCACTATTGGCACAAAAAGTGAAATGGAGGTTAAAACTAAATCATAAAACCCTAACTCTTCTTTAGACAAAAAAAAAGTCAATACAAAAACCAGAAAAAAACCTAGAAATTTTGAGGTAAAATTTCCTAGAGTATACAATATTGTTAAGCTTAAAAGAGAATTATTTTTTAACATTTAAAACTTTGTAAAAAGTAATGCGCAAAGGTAGCACAATAGCAGGTTAGCGCCATGGTAAATCCATTAAATCAGTAGCTAAAATGTTGTCCAATGAAGCATACTTTAGTAGCCAGTAGAATGTTTTTGAAATACCGCTAGCAGCCGCTCCTTGGTGCTATCTGAGAGTTTATGGCCATTTGGCTTGTTGGTTGACGATACTTTTAAAATAGCTTTTTTAGCTCGTGTCCCTAAAACGTTAGAGATTTGGTCTCTTACGCCCAAATTACTGAGAAAATAAACAATCGAGCTATTCCGCATATGTACGGCTTCATTTTTCTTCGGAAACGTTAGATCCGGAAATAAATCGATTTCTAAAAAATCGGCAACCTTTTTGAATGTCTCCTTAGGATTTTTTATTAGATGTTCTAATTCAATTATACAAACAGTTGAAAAATGGCGCTGATAATTCGCGATAGCACTATCGTAACAACTCATCCCGATACGACTGTACCAAGGCAATTCCCCTTTTTCAAGTAAGGTTAACTCTTTTTGCATGGCAATTTCAAAAGAGTGTTGTTCCCTACCTAAGGCTACATCCATAGCATAATGTGAATACGCTCTAGCCAAGGGCTCCCTAACTAGCACAATGATGCGTGCCTCCGGATTATATGTTTTTATTGCTTCAGCAACATTTGGAGCAGATAAGTAGCAAGTACTAGCTTCGGCCAAATACTTTTGGTGACCTGTTAAAGAAAACAATTTTTTATATTGGGCCAATGTGTTCACATCTGCTATATGAAGTTCCTTCGGAAAATCCTTTCTAAAATAATCGGTGAGTGAAAAAAATCTGCTCGGACTATATACTGCTTTAGGCAATTTGGGCAAAAAATAGTGCGGTTCTTTAATCGGTGAAACGTAAATGTCGGGGTGTTCCGATAGCACTGCCGCGAAAGAGGTAGTTCCCGCACGCATCGCACCTACCACAAACAAATTCGCCTTTTTATGATCTTCCATCGACTATTTTTTTTGCACGTTGATATAGGGGTACTATTTGTGTGTGTTTTAAATGTCCTAAAATCATTAGCTCTCCTTTCGAAAGCATTTGTGCATAGTAATGATAAAGCATCGCATGATCTTCGTCTGAAAAGGTCTCCGCAAATTTTAAATAGCTCCAAATTGCAAAACGTCTGTAAAACTTTTTAAATTTTAGCTTAAGCATTGGAGATAGTTCTTGTTTGACAGTACGTATAGTCTCAAAATAAACATTCAAATCTGAACTCGCACAAACTTGCTGTGACGCACTGTCTGAAGTACTTTTATCATAAAATGCAAGTGGTTTATTTACAAATACTATAGATTGGTTTAAACAGAGCCGCAACCAACATTCATGGTCCTCAAAATGGTTCATGCGTTCATTAAACCCACCTATATTTAAAAAATGTTTCTTCTTGACCACACAATTACTAGAATGAATTGCTGGGAGACCCTTCGAAAGACAGTTATAATGGTTTACCAAACCTATGATTGAATTCTTCGGAATACAGCTATTGGCATACACGACTGATTTATTCTGAAAAACATGCGTTCTACCCGCAGCAAATATGGCCTCTTCTGGGTATTTCTGAATGGCTTTAACCATTTCAGCCAAATACGATGGTTCCCACCAATCGTCTGCATCTAAAAACGCAATATACGCGTGGTTTGCTTTAGACACTCCAGCGTTCCTAGCTGCTGAAACGCCTTTGTTAAGCTGATTGTAGTATTTAATTCTGTGATCTGAAATTTTAGACACAACTACGTCAGAATCATCTGTACTACCATCGTTTACAATAATTAATTCAAAATTCACGTAGGTTTGTTGCAACACAGAAAAAACAGCCCGCTCAACGTAGGCGCTCTTGTTATACAATGGAATTACAACACTTATCATTTGTTTAATTTGCAAGACTTTTTTGTAAAAAGGCCAGTGATTTCGTTCTCAAATCAGCTAAGGTAGTATCGATTTCAGCAAACGCTATTTTTTTCTGAAATAACTCCTTTCTGTTTATTTCAAACAAACTATGCACCAGTCGTTCTTCAAGATTTAATTGCCGCGACAACGATTCAAACCTTGCTGCACCCCTTTTCTGATTGACGAGAACTACAAACTGCTTTTCAAAAATAATAGATAACAACATACCGTGGTACGAATCGGTAACTACGAATTTAGCATTCTTAAATTCATACAACCATTGTTCTACCGAAGGTTTTTGTTGAAGTAGTTGCCCTATTTTTGTGGTGGGACGATGTTTTATCTTCGAAACCGACAAGTTATTACTTTCAGCAAATTGTTCGATTTGTGCGCGCAATTCATCAGTTTCGTCCAAAACATAAGCGAATAGTCCTGGATTAGAAGTTTTAATTTCACCCTCAGAGATCAGAGACTCATAGAATGAAGTTGGCAGTAATAAGGTCGGGTCTAGCACATGTGTTGCATCTGAGTACCCAAAAACATCGGCTAAAATAGTTTTGCCACTATCCTCCCGTACAGAAATTGCGGTAAATGTTTGCAGTGCTTCGGAAATTTCCGCAGCATCTATAGGCGGTTCTATTTTAGTAGTTCCGAAAGAAGTGGCATACGCTAATTTCGGCACTGAGTCATCTTTTAGGAAATGTAAAAAATAGGCACCTAAATTTCCCTGTGTGAAACGCTCTTGCCACACCTGATCGCTACCTACAATTACTGCTGCCAATTGCCGATCTAACACCACCTTCCGAAGTTCTTGAACGGTATAAATAGGTTCCGTCTGTTCTACAACATATCGTTTTTTAAATCGGTTAATATTTCCGAAGGAATACTGAAAAAGTAGACTTTTAAGCCACGCTTTTGCAGTTCCCCCTGAAGGTTGAAAATCCAACAGCAGCGTATTATAACCGAATGATGTTAGCACTTGCTGCAAGGCAATAAATTGAAGAATCCCACCATAATTTTGCGTTAATGGCAAGGTGAGTACTCCAATAGTTTGCTGTGAAACGGACTCAGGCATGGTTGTTTTGGTTGGAAGTAAGATACGAAAGTACTACATTATCATACCCGCCGCCACAGTTTCGTGCGTGGCTTCGTCTATGAGCACGAAGCTACCTGTAATTCTATTGTCACGGTACTCATCTAGCATCAACGGTCTGGTAGTGCGAATTTTGATACGCGCAATATCATTCATATTGAGGTCTTTATTGGCCTCATCACGCGCATAGGTGTTGATGTCAATTTTATAAAGCACCTCTTTAATCATCGCCCGCTGTTCATTGCTGGTGTGCATGATGGTGTATTTGGCCCTTGATTTCGCGCTATCGTTGTGCAACCAGCATAGCATAGCATCAAACTCCTGTACCGGCTTGGGTTGATTGTTATTTTTTACAATCATATCTCCCCTACCCACATCAATATCATCTTCCAAGGTCATCGCAATAGACATGGGAGCAAATGCTTCCTGTAGTGGTCCGCTACTCGTATCTAACGATTTTATGGTAGATGTAAATCCGGAAGGTAAGATGGTGACCCCATCTCCTGGTCTAAAAATACCGCTGGCTACTCTACCAGCATATCCGCGATAATCTAAAAATTCGTCACTTTGTGGTCGTAATACTGTTTGCACAGGAAAACGGGCGTCGATTTTATTGAGGTCACTACTAATGTGCAAAGTTTCTAATGAATACAGTAGCGGCGCACCTTGGTACCAGTCCATGTGCTCACTTCGGTTTACCACATTGTCGCCTAATAGTGCGCTGATAGGTAAAAATTGAATGTCTTTTACATATAGTTTTGATGAGAATTCCTCGAATTGTGCTACGATATTTTCATACACTTTTTCTGAAAAATCTACCAAATCCATTTTATTGACACACACAATAACATGCGGGATCTGCAGTAACGAAGCGATAAAAGCGTGGCGTTTGGTCTGCTCTATCACCCCGTGGCGCGCATCTATAAGGATAAGTGCCGCATTGGCCGTAGAGGCTCCTGTCACCATATTTCTGGTGTACTGAATATGCCCAGGCGTATCTGCAATGATGAATTTTCGTTTTGGCGTAGTAAAATAACGGTACGCCACATCGATGGTAATACCTTGTTCGCGTTCATCGCGTAGCCCGTCTGTAAACAAGGCAAGATCTACGCCTTCATGGCCTTTCCGCTTACTAGTGACTTCAACGGCTGCCAATTGGTCTTCAAAAATAGATTTACTATCGTATAATAACCTACCTATGAGCGTACTCTTACCATCGTCTACACTTCCTGCTGTCGTAAATCTGAGTAACTGATTTTTGTCTATTTCCATGGTTATATGCGCTAAAAATACCCTTGTCGTTTTCTATCTTCCATCGCAGTTTCACTGCGTTTATCGTCGCTTCGATTGCCACGTTCTGTTTGTTTCATGGCAGCCACTTCGGCCGTAATTTTTTCTAAGGTGTCTGCATCAGATTCGATACCGCCCGTAATGGTGATATCACCCAAGGTTCGAAAACGGATTTTCTTTTTGTGTACTGTTTCTCCTTCTTCCAATTTCAAGAATTCTGAAACCGGAATCCAAGATTCTTGACGCCAAACAACCTCACGTTCGTGTGCGTAATACAGTGATGGAATGGCAATTTGCTCTCTAAGAATGTAGTTCCAGACGTCCATTTCGGTCCAATTACTAATAGGAAACGCCCTAAAATGCTCGCCTTCATAGTGTTTTCCGTTTAATACGTTCCAAAGTTCTGGACGTTGATTTTTTGGATCCCATTGTCCAAAATCGTCACGATGCGAAAAAAATCGCTCTTTTGCCCGTGCTTTTTCTTCATCTCTTCTTCCGCCACCAATCGCACAATCAATACGGTGGGTTTCAATAGCATCTAACAAAGTGGTAATCTGTAATGCATTACGCGTTGCATTCTTTCCTTTTTCTTCGGAAACACGTCCTTGATCTATACTCTCCTGAACCGAACCTACCAACAGTTGTACACCCAACGATTGTACCAAGGTATCTCTAAATTGGATGGTTTCTGGGAAATTATGCCCCGTATCTACGTGCAATAATGGAAATGGTATTTTGGACGGATAAAAGGCTTTTTTTGCCAAATGGGTAACCAAAATAGAGTCTTTTCCTCCGGAGAATAAAATCACTGGGTTTTCAAACTGTGCCCATACCTCGCGAAGAATGTAAATAGCTTCCGATTCTAGCTCGTCTAAATAGTTTAAATAATATTTAGCCATTGGGTTTTAATTTAGGTTCTAAGATTGCCATGAGTGTTTCTACGGCTTCTACAACTGTACTATTGGTAGTGTCGATACGTACCTCCGGATTTGTAGGTGCTTCATACGGCGCACTGATGCCCGTAAAATTTGAAATCTCTCCCGCCCTAGCTTTCGCATACAAACCTTTTACGTCACGTTCTTCACATGCTGAAAGCGGTGTGTCTACAAACACTTCTACCATTGTATTTGTCCCTACCGTTTGTCTGATTGCTGCTCGGTCTTTTTTGTAAGGCGAAACAAAGGCTGCCAGCACTACCAAACCTGCATCTACCATTAAGTTGGCTACTTCGGCTATTCTTCTGATGTTTTCGGTACGATCTGCTGCGGAAAAAGATAGATCGTTGTTTAAGCCCTTTCTTATCGTATCGCCATCTAACACATAGGTATGCATCCCTTTTTGAAAAAGTTGCTGTTCTAGCGCATTTGCGATAGTCGATTTACCCGATCCTGAAAGCCCAGTAAACCATACCAGCAATCCTTTATGGCCCTTTTGGGAAGCCCGTTCTTGTGCCGAAATAGAAAAATTATGTGGAATAATGTTACTCATTTCTTGTTTCTTCGTTGCGCTAGGCCAAAATCCATACGGTACCAAACACGCTCATGGATATAGTACAATACCATTTTGGTTATTACCTCGGCAAATCCAATTTTAAGTCCCGACATGGGGTTGCCAGTAATAATCCATGCAATGATAACAGTATCTAACGTACCAACAAAACGCCATGTAAATGTTTTGGCCAAATGGCGTTTTCTACTCGCTAAAATACGACCATTTTTATCAAGATTAATCTTGAACCATGCCCGTTCGTGTAAAAAGTACAACACCAACTTGGTAACTGTCTCAACCAAACCAATTTGTAAGCCCACAACCGCATCTCCTGTAATTATCCACGACAGCAAGATGGTGTCTAGGGTTCCTACCACACGCCAAGTAATTGTTTTGGCTAAGTGCCTTTTGTACGATTGGTCTGCCATTTAGCGTACTAAAAAGTAAGGATTTAATAAATTTTCTTTGTTATACTGTAAAGGCTCCTTGGTTTCGGCAATGGTAACGTTTAAGCCCACTGCCCTGCAAATGGCATCACCCGCGGCTGTATCCCACTCCATTGTGGGCGCGAAACGCGGATATACATCTGCGTTACCTTCGGCGACCAAGCAAAATTTTAAGGAACTTCCCTTCGATACTATTTCAGTTTGCTGCCCCAAATTTTCAACAAAACGCTTGGTTTCGTCATTTAGGTGGGAGCGACTGCCTACCACCCGAAGTGCTACAGTACTATGGGTTGTAGGTTTAATTTCTTCCGAAGCATCTAAAATTTTCTCTATAGTCACATTGTCTTCTTCAACCACTACACAACGTAACGCTTTCGTAGCATCAGCAGCTGTGTAGTACAAGGTTTTGGTCACAGGAACATAAATAACCCCAAGAATAGGCACACCATTTTCAATCAATGCAATATTTACCGTAAATTCTCCATTTCTCTTTACAAATTCTTTGGTTCCGTCCAACGGATCAACAATCCAGCAGCGACTCCAATGTTTTCTAATTTCGTACGGTGTTTGTTTGTTTTCTTCGGAAATGATCGGAATATCCAACTTCTCCAAAAATGTGTTGATGACATCATTGGCATTTTTATCGGCAGTAGTTAAGGGCGAATTATCACTCTTTTCTTCTACATCAAAATCTGTTGAATAAATGGCCATGATTTCTTTTCCAGCGGCAATAGCAGCAAGAATAGCAGTATGTAGGTTGGCTTGGTTGGACATCGGGTTAGATTTTAAAAAGATTGGTGCGCAAATGTACAATTTTTGGATATTTATCTTTCCTATTTACCCAAAGACATGGGTGTTGTTAAAGACTGCCATAAATGGCGTTAAAATAATTGTAAAGGAGCGCGAATTTTGGGTAAAAAGATGAAAGCCACGTACCTTTGGGTAAAACACAAAAGAAATATAAATGAACTACTTAGACTTAGATAAAACCAAAATTAAAGCAACTGCAAAAGAGTTAGATGTACTTTTAGCCGATTACCATTTGTACTATCAGAAATTGCGAAACTTTCACTGGAATATCGTTGGAAGAAGTTTCTTCGATCTCCATGAAAAATTCGAAGAACTCTATGACGATGCCAAACTGAAAGTAGATGAAATTGCCGAGCGAATTCTAACATTGCGATTTCAACCAGTGAGTAACTACTCTGATTATTTGAAAATTTCAAACTTAAAAGAATCTCCTTCTGAAATGAAAGACATTGAGATGGTGAAGACGTTATTAAAAGACCACGGAGCCATCTTAAAACAGATGCGAATTGTAATTGATAAAGCTGATAAAGCAGGTGACGAAGGAACTATAGACATGATTGGAGCGTATATTGGCGACCTAGAAAAAACGAGCTGGATGTTAGATGCCTGGACCATGCAAACTTCAGACACGCACCCAGAAGCGTAAACAGTTTAACAAAAACCATCCCTTCTTCTCATTGTTCAGCAACGTGCGGAAGGGATTTTTTATTTATGAAAAATTTTATTCTCGTATTCTTACTATCCCTTGGTTTTTATGGCTGTTTTGATTTTGGTGAACTAAAGATTATCGCTTCCTTGCCAGCATCTCTGGAAGAAATCAGTGGTATTGAAAAAGTACCTCAAAGTAATCTTATTTGGGCGGTATCAGATTCTCATAACGAAGCGTCGTTGTACGGCTTTAACCCGAAAACAAAAGATATCGAAAAGGTTTTCAATCTAAAAACTACCAAGAACACCGATTGGGAAGACCTTGCAGCAGATGAAAACGGACGCATTTTTATAGGCGATTTCGGGAATAATTCGAACAAAAGGAAAGATCTTGCCATTTACACAATCGACTCCTTTCTGGACGATCAAGTGCCGGTTTCCGTAGAAAAAACAACCTACACCTACGAAGATCAAAGCGAATTTCCACCGAAAAAAAGAAAACGCAATTTCGACGTTGAAGCGTTTATCTACCACCAAAACAATTTTTATCTTTTTACCCGGAACCGGAGTAGCCATTTTAACGGAACCGTAAAATTATACAAAGTTCCAGCTGTGCCAGGAAAACAGTCAGCAACTTTAATAAGCACCTACCAAACCTGCGATAGCCGCAGTATTTGCCAAATTACTGCCGCTACAATAAATTTTGAAACAGGAACTGTTGCACTTTTAGGAAAGCAAAATGTTTGGTTACTGACAGATTATGAAGGAGATGATTTCTTTAGCGGAACTATCGAAAAGTTATCGTTAAGACACCACTCACAAAAGGAAAGTATCTGTTTTAAAAATAATGAAACACTTTATATAGCCGATGAACAAAATGGTGTAGAAGGCGGTAATTTGTACGAGTTCACCCTTAATAAGTAAATCCGAGTCCAAACTGAAGTCGTACTCCATCTTCCCCATAAAACGTACTAACATCGGCGTTTAGAGCATTGGTCCACTGCAAATGCAATCCGCCACCATACGAACTATGCCACGTATTGCTCGCATCATTTTCTACCCATACCCGCCCCACATCGTAGCCGCCATACACTACAAAGGTAAGTGGGAACAAAAATGTTTTCATTTGTTGAAAACGGTATTGCAGGTCTGCATTTCCCATAAAACTATGGCGCCCCGTAAACCGCTGGTATCTATACCCCCGTAGGCCATTATTGGCACCCAGCTGTGCATTTTGGTAAAATAGGGGTGTATCTCCTGCCAAAAGATGGGTTTGTGCATTGGTTTTTAATACTAATCTGTTGTTGCTCAACAGTGAATTATAGAACGTGAGCTGTGCTTTTGCAAATCCCGTGAGTGTATTGTCTTGAAATGAATCGATACCCCCCAAGGTGGTTGTAAAGCGCATCCCTTTGGTGGGTACCAGCACATCGTCATAATTTTTGTAGGTATAAGTTGCACTCGGAATTCCGAAATACCTACGGTCATCCTGTAATCGTGTAAGGTTGGTGTCGAAAAAGTTCGCTCCGTTTCTAAAAAAATCTACGCTCTCCATCTCAAGTTGCACCCTAAAATAGCTTCCGTAATCTGAATCGCGCTCAAGCCCAATTGCGCCGCTATAAAAACTCATGTTTACCCTATTGAAATCGAGACTTAAGCGATCGTCGAAGTTTGGCGTATCATTTCCGAAGCCAAAAAAGTTCTGGGTGTAGTTTTTAGAAGTGTACCTTCCACCAACGAAAAAGTTTACATCTCCGAAGATAGCGGCATACGCCTTGTTGAAGTTTATATCTAACCCCTGTGTAATAGACTGGTACGCGATAGATAATTGTAGTCTTTTTCCGAAGGGATTGCCAATAAAGTCTGTATTATTTTTTTCTACGGAAAGCGTCAATGCCGTACCCACATCAGGATTGTTGGCTACTTTTAGCCCAAACCTGCTACTACTGTGGGGTTTTCGCGTATAATCGTACATATTGGCCTCGTACAAGTTTGTAAACCGAACATGTGCCCCACCACGCTCTATTACTTCATTTTTTTTACTGCGTCGGTCATAAATTTTGATGTTCCGTCCGTTTTCTACCGTAAATGAGTCTTTGTTCTGACCTCCGATAATGCGTATAATAACAGGTTTGTCGCCTTTTCCTACGACCTCAAAAACATCATCGTCATCTAATCCGTACAGCCAAATTTCTTCTGTTTCGTCGCTATCAAAAACTCTATCGAATAGCACCTCATCTTTATCACCGTCTTTTATTCGGTGCGCTACAATTCTTGTCAATCTGTTGGGCATTCGTTCTATCGTAAAATGGTCGTCTTTATCGGTACCCGTTAGCATCTGGAATTTTATAAATTCTGAATAGTAGCGAGCTACGATATCGGGTAGGTTCTCTTTTCGTGCCAAGAAGTGTTCTTTAACTTGGGCAATGGTGCTGTCCTGGACTTCTGTCGGCAGTTTTTTGAAGGCACGGTTTACCGTGGCACTATCGATTGCATTTTGTATAAAAGTGGCTTGTTCTATCCAAACCGACTTGTCACTCCGTTTTATCAATGCTCGGTCTAGTTTGCTTCCTGCAGCATTAAACCAAGCTACATCTTCGATATTTGGCCCGTAAACACCAAATTGATTGGCGCTGCCCATGATATTTCTCAAAGCATTTAAAAAAGACCCGTCAAAATTGGCGAACACCTGGTCTCGATCTCGAGGAATGGGCACAAACACCTTTTTACCTTTGTCGTCTTCAAATTCTGCCCAACGCCACTGATCGCTATGGCGGTCCCAATCTCCCAATAGCATATCAAATATGCGTGCTCTAATATAGGCGGCTTCATCTAACTTATAATCTTCATCTTCCCGTAACGTTTCAAGCAAATCGTCTGTACTTTCAACATCGTCAGGATACCCAAAGCTCTTCCGGTGCTTAAAATCGTCTGTTGGCCGTTCTACAATCATATATAGTTGATTTCCATATGCATCATTGTATTTCCCCAAATGCTCTTGTTGTGGCACATAGTAAAGTTCTGGAGTCGTATAAAACACCTCGGCAGCTTTTGCCAACTCAGGAACTGCAAAGGCTCCATACGGATGGGCTGCCGTGTAAAAATCGAGTATCAATTCTTCAGGAACGGTATTGGTAAAATACTTTTGCCCATTAATTCCTTTAAACGCTGTATTTTCCAAAAATTGAACGGCACTTTTCTTTAAAGCGCGCATGTTGTATTCTTTGCCACTTTTTGTTACCAATCGCAACGATCTTGTCTGATTTCCACCGCCTGGCCGCACGACTTCGAGTCCGCCATATAAGGTGTCTAAAACTGCGACTGGCGCTTTAACTTTGGTGCCGTAAACGTGTCTATAATGCTGTCCCCAAAACGATTTAAAAAAATCAGATCGATCTACCAACGTATCATTGTAAACAGCGGTTTCAACATATTTTGGAAATTTCTTAGGAAGAGTATCTAGTTTTGGCTTCTGCTTTGCTTCGAATAGCGTATGTTGAAAAAGAACGGAAGCCTTGCCTTCGGCAGAGGTTTGATAGAAAATAGCTGAAACACTCAAATCGTCGTGTACTGAGATTGCCGCAAACCCATTTCCGCCGTACGAAAAGATACCATTGTCACTAATGGTCACAGGTTTGGTTTCTGAAGCTGCACCCGAAATCAATTGTTTAAAATGGCCCTTTTCTATATACTGTAAATTCTGTTCCAGTCCAGAAACCAATACAATTCTATGGTCTGGCTCGTCAAGAATTGCTTGTAATTCGCTGGCAAGTTCATTGTATCTGCTGTTAAAACGGTCTTGAATTGATGTACCTCCCTGTGATCTAATTTGTGCTATTAACGTGGCTACCCCAGGCATGGGCACATTACCTTGAAGTGGGAAGATGTGGTCTCTAAACGCAAATCTACCCGCGTGGTACCCATTGGTAAAAACCGGATGTTGCAACACCACAAGCACTAATTTGTTAGCGTTTTTCTTTATTTCTCCCGCCACTTCTTGCAACAATTTTTTCCTTGTTTTGATTTGGCATTTATCGTTCATAGAAGCGTGGGTATTCCAGTTTTCGAGATACCATTGGCTATCGATGATCACCAATTGAATGTCATCACCAACTTCTATACTTTCTAATGGGCAGCCATTATTTGGTGTAAGCACCTTTTCTTGGTCAAGGCGTGCTTCCATATAATCTTCTATAAGTTCTAACCCCTTGGTTTTGTCAAATTTCCATTCGTCGTGACCTGGCACTAAATATCCTGCTGCGCCTGAATTTTTAAATAACGACAGTGTGGCATCAAGATCTGAAGTGATATTACTACTGTCTTTCCCTTTAACCGTATTTCCCACAAGAAGCAATTGTTTTTCTTTACTTCGGAAATCGCGCACCAGCTGTGAAAAAGCGTTTTTGAATTGAGTATCTTGCTTATACAGATTCCCTGCGATAAAAAAGGTAGTAGTTGCTTCTGAAGTGATTTGTGACTGGGCCTTTGCCCGTTCTTCATCGACCATAACCCCACGAATGGCGCATGATTGAAAACCACAAACCAAGATCAGGAGCCACAAGAATTTGTAGTGATTTTCCATATTTTCTTTTTAAAATCCGAACCCGAGGCCAAATACGAATCGAGTTTCTTCTGTAGAATGGAACAAACTTGCAGTGGCATTAAATCCGCCCCTTCCGTTCATCCACAATCCACCACCATACGAATTATGCCAACGTTCAGAGTTTCCAGTTGGAATCCAAACTCTACCCAGATCTCCTCCAACATAGACTCCTATTTGCATCGGGAAAAGTTCTATTCTGAATTCATCAAAACCATATCGTATATCTGCACTCCCCACAAGACTTGACTTACCTGCAAAACGCTCTTGTCTAAATCCGCGAAGGCCATTCGAGCCGCCCAAGGTTACAGCTTGGTGGAAATCGAATTTGTTCCCAAAATTGAATTGCCCTTGCACGTTTGTTTTTAGCACTAATTTCTCGTTTTGGGTCAGACTGTTGTAGAATCCTAACCGTGTGTTTAGAAATCCGAAGAAGCGTTCAAAATTGTCGAAATTATCGGTGATACCCAGGTTGAGGTCAAAGAGCATTCCACGGGCAGGGTTTCGCGCATCGTCAAAACTTCGGTAGCTGTATATTCCTTCTATGGTTCCGTAAATATTCGTAGTTTCGAGGGCAGCGGTATTTTCTGAATTCACTTGCCCTGTAATCGGACTGTTCACCGTGATGCCTTCAAATCTAGCCTGTAGCTTAAAAAAGCTACCAAAATACGAGTTTCGCAGTAAGCCTATATTTCCGCTTACTGTTTGTACCTCTACCCTATTGGCATCGTACCCCAAGTCATTTTGTGGATTTGGGGTTTCATTTCCGTAGCCAAAGTAGTTAAAAATGTAATTCGGACTCGTAATGGTGGCGCCAAAACTAAGGTTTAATGTTTTGTAGAGATTCGCTATTTCGCCTTGATACCCCACATCAAAACTAGAAGTATCAAAATAATAGCCTGCGTTAAATCGGTGACGTCTCGAGAACGGATTTCGACTAAACCCGTTCATCTCAGAAGTATATTGGAGTCCGACACGCGCACCATCATCTGGATTGTAGCCCGTAGAGGCTACAAAACTTCCATCGCGGCTAACTTGCTTTCGGTAATCGAACGTATTTAAAGTATATAAATCGGTAAATCGAACCACCGCGCCCCCTTTTGAAACGACCGTATTGGGGTTACTCTTATGGTCATAAATGCGAATGCGCTTTCCATTTTTTATCGAATAGGAATCGTTGCCATGCCCTCCGATGAGGCGGACTAATATACCGCTTTTGCCACTTCCCTCTGCTTCAAAGACATCATCACCGTGTAAGCCATACACCCAAATTTGATCGGTCTTTCCCTTTTTAAAAGTAAGTTCCTTTTCCAACGAACCTTTACTACCACCATTGTTATTGAATTCGCGAATTTGTACATCGCCATTGGGCATTCGGTCGATTTCAAAATAGTTTCGGCCATCGGTACCCGCTACGGTTCTAAGTTTGTTGAAATAAGCATAATAAGCTTCAGCAATCGAAACCAGATTATCCCGTCTGGCTTTTAGTATTTTTATTATTTCATCTAGCGTCTCGCCCCTTGTTTCAATAGGTACATTCTGAAAAGCAAGGTCAATCACCGTATCGCTAAGTTGTGTTTGTATTTGGTTGGCAACAAACTTCCACTGGCTCTCTGTGGTGCGTTGTAATAACGCTCTGTCTAAGATGATTCCTTCTTCATTAAACCATTTAAAATCGGTTAAATTTTCAGTATACACATGCCGTAGGTTACTGCTTCCGAAGATAGAACGGGCCGCGTCTAAAATATCACCATCCAAACTTGCAAAGGCATCGTCTCTATTTTTAGCAATTGGCACATACACACTATCGTTTCCTTTTGAATAATAGAGTGCCCACCGCCAGTGGTCTGGCTCACGGTCCCAGTCGCCTATAAGCATGTCAAAGAGTCGAGATTTTATATATGTTTCTTCATCAATACGCACCTTTCCTCCCTTCCGAAGTTTAAGCAGGATGTCGTCTGTGGTTTCAATATCGCGGGCGTACTGAAAAATACGGTCTCCCTCATTGTTTTCTGAAGGTGCTACGGAAATATAATACAACTCGTCTCCGTAATCTGAATTATAATCTTTTAGCGCCCTTTGTTTGGGCACATACACCAAATTGGGTTTGTTGTTAAAAATGTTAATACTATCTGCTAAAGTAGGCACCGCCATTGCTGCATACGGGTGTGAAGCGGTGTAGAACTCAGAACCGTACGTATCTGGAGTTTCAAAATCTGAATCTTGTTGTTTTTCTGAAACAGGAACAGAGGGGTTTTGGTTGGTGGTTACTTCGCCATCTTCGAAATAACGTAGCGCTTGTTTTGTAAGCGCCCTCATGTTGTAAAGGTTTCCGTAGGTGTCTTTAAGCAATAGACTTTTATAGTCTTTGGTATTGTTTTCGCGCACCACACTGAGACCACCGTATAACGAATCCAAAATGGCCACTTTTGCAGTGATGGGTGTTGCATAGGCATCTTTGTATTTTCTTCCCCAAACCGTCTTAAAAAAGAGTGCCTCCCGTATGCTATCTTGTTTGTAAATGGGCGTATTAATCGTTTCTGGATAGGTAGTTGGAATTCCAGCTATGTCGAAGGTCTTTTTTGGCTTAAACACTTCTTTTTCGAACAATAGGCTGGGTTCCATATTTTGGTCAACGCCATAATAGCGAACATATGAAGACCCATCGGTAAACACATCATACACCGCAAATCCTTGTCCGCCATAGCTAAAAAGCCCTGATTTACCCAAGGCAGCAAAGCCATTTTTCGCACCTGAGCCTGAAAGGATTTGTACTAGACCGTCTTCTTCTACATGCTGTAAGGTGTGCTCATGGCCTGAGGCAAAGACCAATTTTCCATGCTTCTTAGCGACAAGAGCTAGTTTATTCATGAATTTGTTAGAAAGTTCGTTGTAACGGTCTTGTACCGAAACACCACCTTGTGCCCTAATTTGTGCCACTAAAGAAGCCAAACCCACGAGTGGTATCTTACGTTGTGTAGGATATAAATGTTTTTCTGCACCAAAAAATCCGCCATGGGTCCCATTGGTAAACATGGGGTGGTGCATGGCAAATACGATGGTTTTATTTTTATTTTTTTCAAGTTCGAGTTCGAGTTCGATAAAAAATTTCTCCCGGGTTTTAATGTCGCAATTTTCATTGATAGACGGATGGATGTTCCAATCTTCGAGGTACCACTGCGAATCGATCATGATAAGCTGAATATTCTCTGAAATATCCATACTTGTAAGTGGGCAGCCATTGGTTGGCTGGAGCAATTCTTTACCATCTGCGAGATTCTTTAAGTACAATTCTTCTCTGCGCAGACCCTCTAAGCCATTGCTATACCAGTCATGGTTTCCAGGAATAAAAAATGTTTCACCCTTAAAGTTAGCTACCGATTGTACCTGTGCATCTAGCATATAGGCCGCATGTGCTCTATCAGGATCACCCTCTGGAGGAAGTCCATCGGGATAAATATTATCTCCCAAAAATATCGCGTAATCACCTTCGGTATCTTTGTCATTAATATACTTTTGAAAGATGGTCAATGCATCGCTCATACCGCCCATAGGCGATTTTCCTGCATCACCCACCAGATAAAAAGTGCGTTCTATAGTTTTATCTGTGGGATACGAAAAGGTTTCTGACAGTTCTCGGTATTGGGGCTTATAGGTAGCACAACCAATAACGAGCGCACAGCATATAAAATAAAAGGGAAGTAATCGTAACCGCATTCGGTTTTTGCTTTCTGTTTTTATTATTCAAAGGTTGCAATTATGGTGCGATTAAAAAGTTATAATGCTGTTAATTTTAGCTGCATTGAATTTAGAGAGATGCATATTTTTAGTAATTTGTACCCTTAATCCCAACCCTATGAGCGACATTGTACAGGCTGCAGACGACTTTATCTTACACCTTTTTAAAGAAAAACTGCCCAATACATTCACTTACCATAATTATACACACTCAAAACGTGTTTACAAAAGTATCAACGAAATTATTGAAAATTCGGAGGTATCAGATACTGATGCCACGGTGCTTCGGCTGGCCGCACTTTTGCATGACACCGGATATATTCATACGCGAGAGGGCCACGAAGAAGAAAGTGTGAAAATTGCCACTAAATTTTTAGAAGAACAGGGAGTTTCCGAAGAAATTATTGAAGGTGTGAAAAAATGCATCATGGCTACCAAATTTAAGGACACGCCAAACAATGCGCTAGAAGAAATGATTCGCGATGCAGATGCCTCCCATTTTGGGAAAGACTATTTTAAAGAAGCCAGCGAGTTTTTACGTCAGGAACTGAAATTACAAGGGGTTAAAGAATATACAGCCGTAGAGTGGCGTGAAGAAAATATCCTAGTCCTTTCTGATAAACACCAATATTATAGCGATTATGCCTTAAAAAATTGGCAAAGAGTAAAAGAGGACAATCTTGCTAGTTTGCTAAAAGACCGGAAGAAAGCAAAAAAGAGGCGCAAGAAAGAAGAAATGAAGGCGCAACTCAAAGCAAAGTACAAAGATGCCAGCCCAGAACGGGGCATCCAGACTTTTTACCGTACCGCGCTTCGTAATCACATTAAATTAAGTGATATTGCCGATACCAAGGCAAACATCTTACTTTCTGTAAATGCCATCATTATATCGTTGGTGCTTTCAAACTTGCTTTCAAAATTAGACTCTAACCCTTATTTGGTACTTCCCTCGGCTATATTTGTGGTTTCGAGTACCGTCACTATGGTGCTTGCTGTAATCGCTACGCGCCCTAATGTAACCCGTGGTGAGTTTACCAAAGAAGATGTGAAGAACAAAAGTGTGAACTTGACTTTCTTCGGAAATTTCCACAGAATGGAACTTTCGCAATACCAATGGGCGATAGACGAGTTATTAAAAGATCGGGATTATGTGTATTCTTCGCTTACAAAAGACCTTTACTTTTTAGGGAAAGTGTTGGATAGAAAATACCGCATCCTGCGATGGACCTACACCATTTTTGTAATAGGAATCATCATCTCTATCATTGCTTTTGGGGTGTCGTTTTACGTATTCGACCCTGTAGAAGTAGAACAGGTGACCAATAATATCGTTCCGAATTCTTAATTATTGATTTGTGTGATCAGGTCTTCGTAGGTGTAATATTCTTTCGGATCGTCTTTAGACATACCTGAATACAGCACACTTACCCTAATAGCCTTAAGGCCTGTAACGCCTTGTAAATCTTCAACTTCAAGAAGCTCCACATCGGTGTCGAGTAATTTTTTACTCTGGAGAAAAGCAATATATTTTAGGTATTCACGCTCATCTTCATCTTGGGAATAGATAATCGAAATTTTACCCGCCTGCGTAATACGTTGGTCTGTACCTTTTACAGAAGCTTTATCAACTCGCTTTTTTACAACCTCGTAGCGCGCATTGTAGGTTCCGTCTACATCAAATCGCTTTTCATCCATCCTAAAACGTAATGCCAATGGCGAATTAAAAGCTAAAATCATAGAGGCAGCGTCTAGCGGAATGGGTAAATTACTCTTCAACTTATAAAATTGATTTTCCATTTCACACATGACCTGCAATTGCCACAATCTCAGATTATAGAGGTATATTTTATGAAAACTCTTAGTCTTGGTAATCGATTCGCCAATATAAAGGTTATGCTCTACCCCATCTGTTTTAAAACGCTCAAAATAATGCGGATACATGAGCTGTGCGTCCCGTTGCTTGCGGTCTATGATCGCGGCCATTCGTTTATTGATAAGCGTAACCGACTCGTCATAATCTTTTCGGTGTTGATACACCAAGCCCGACGTACTATCTACAAGTTCATTATATTCTTTTACTAAGGTTTTTAAGGCATCGTTCTTTTTTGAAAGATGACTAAAAAGTGGAATGATTTCATACTTCAAGAATTGAAGTACATGCCTTTCGGTATTTACCTGCAGCTCTTCCTCTTGAATTTCATCTAAAAAAGTACTGATTCGAAACTCGATTTGCTCATAGATGGGAAGTTCTTCGGAAATGTGAATTTTTTTAATGATTTTCTGTACATGCTGCAATTGCAACACCAAATCTAGTTTGGTAGCATTGTTACGGGCTTCAGAAGAGCCTTTAATATCTATCTGTCCGTACAACGGATATACATCTTCAAAGATAATTTCACGAAAATACGCCTGATTGCCAGCTTCTTGTGCTTTAATAACACGTTGTGCTTCTTTTCTGAATTTCCAATGAACACTTGCATGTATAGACGTGCACTCCTCCTGTATCATCAATTCGATATCGTTCTCTTTTTTCTCTTTCGAACGCTTTACAGAATCGACCAGATTGGGTAATATATCGTGCAATTTGTTTGCATTTATAGAATTGAGCGCCTGCGGTGTTTTTGAAACAATCTCTAGGATACCGTATAATTCATCATTATCTACCACAGGAACTATAATAGCACTGCCAACTTCTTGCTTTCGCAGCTTTTTGTACAAGACATTTTTGTCGTGAAGGGCAGCAAATTTTGGCACGTCAGAAATACAATAAAATTGTTTTTGCTTAAATAAAGTGTAATGAGAAGCTTCACAAAGTGTGGTAGTACATTTCTCTTTCGATTTCCCGTTCAGAAGATAACTTTTAGGGCCGTGCGACGGACTCTCGAGCAAATCATTCTCCTCGTCGAACATCGTAAAGCCAACTTCCAAATCTTGTATTCCGTACAGCGACTTTAAGATGGTTTCAAACTCATCAACAAAATTATCGTAGTCGTTTTCGTTAGAAAGTAAACTAGTTTTAAAGTTTGAAATAGACACATCGGCAGTGGCGTCGTACATATTTGCAATTACAAAACCGTAGAATTTCCATGAGTTCGGCGGAAACTTTTCTTTCCACAGTGAAATATTATGGAAGTTATCTAGTAATTCTGAAACATCTTCTTTGGTGATTTCAATAGAATCTTTGGTCTTTTCAATAATTCCGAAGTCACCATTGTAAAGTACTTTATACGACTTCACTACGCCATTCGCATCAGGGATATCATAAAAATACGGTCGCCTGAAATCGATATTGTACCCGTAAAAACTTCGAAGAATCAAGCTACAGCCTAGAATGTAGAACTCGTCGTCACTCATATCAGACAACTGAATCTCGTAAGTGCTGTCTGCATTCGCTTTAATAGCGTCGTAACGCGCTGAGGTTTTAAAGGGTTTCGATTGAAATGGTGCTCCGGCGATTTTTATCTCGTTGGTCTGTAATACCGACGGAAAAATATCTTCCAACACAAGATCGATCTGTGGTTTCAATTCTGCAATTTCGGCATCGGTGGTGAACCCTTCAGACAAGATGGGGTGTTCTTCGGCCACTTGTAGAACGGTTTTAGCCCTTTTCTTCTGAAAAGCAGAGCCCTTATCGGCATTCTCCCGATATTTATCGAACAATGCCTTAAAGCTAATTTTTATGTCTAAGGGAAACTCCCTAGCTGATTCTTTCATTATCTTTTTCAACGTATTACAACGTAAAATTATAGATTATTCTAATAGAAAACCCAAAATTGTAAGAGAATTAACAATTGTGTGATTTAGTTTTTTTTTCGGAAGAAAAACCCTTTATTTTTGTAGCAAAGATATATAAATTATGAAGTATTTAATTGTAGCCCTTTCGGCTCTTTTTCTAATGGGTTGCCAAAATAATGGCGACGCTGATAATTTTACCATTACAGGTACTGCGCAAGGGATGGCAGATGGCACTAATTTAACGGTGTACCAAGTAAACCCTACCACCAACCAGCCGGCTGCCATAGACACGGTTACGGTTACAGGTGGAAAGTTTACGGCCACTTATCCGAAATCTGAGATGCGCATGGTAAACTATTTTGCATTGCCACAAGGTGGAAGTGTAGCATATTTTCCAGAGAATGAAGACTTAGAGGTAGTTATCTATAAAGACAGCGTACAGGCATCGTATGTCACTGGGAGTCCGCAAAACGATTCGTACAGAACCTTCACCAACGAAATTAGAAAATTGGGCAAGCAACGCGAGCAGGTGGTTGCTAGATATCGCGAAGCACAGCGTAACAATGATGCTGCGTTGCTGAGACAATTGCAGCAAGAAAACACAGACGTATCGACTCGTGAAAAAATTTACAAGTCTAAATTTATTGCTGAAAACGGAAATTCTATTTTCTCGGTCATGCTTATTTCTGAAATGATGAATCGCAAAGAAATGAACGCGATTGAAGCCAAAGATGCTATTGCCAAATTGAGTCCAGAATTACAAGAAACTGCTATGGTTGCAAAAATTAAGGCAACTATTGAAGATATGAGCGCTGCCGAAATTGGAGCAAAAGCACCTGAATTTTCTGCGAAAACTCCAGACGGGCAAGAGCTCGGACTCAAAGACGCGTTAGGGAAATATACCATTATCGATTTTTGGGCCTCTTGGTGCAAGCCTTGTAGAAGAGAAAACCCGAATGTGGTGAATGTATACCAAAAATACCACGATAAAGGACTGAATATCATTAGTGTGTCCCTAGACCGTCAAGGGCAAAGAGACCGATGGATTCAAGCCATTGAAGATGATAATATGGACTGGTACCACGTTTCAAATCTACAGTTTTGGCAAGATCCTATCGCAAAGATGTATAATGTACGCTCTATTCCCGCTACGTTTTTGTTAGACGAAAATGGAGTGATTATCGACAAGAACTTAAGAGGTCCTGCACTAGAAAATAAAATAGCTTCGCTTCTTAACTAGAAAGAAGTAAAAAAAATAAACGTTCTGTTGTACCTTTTGGTGGGCTACAACAGAACTTTTTTTTTGATACAACGTGAAGGATTTAAATCTTACCTAATTTATGGAGTACAAACAATAGAATAATAGGCAGCGCGAGCACTATTACAATCCACAAGCTCGTACTAAACAATCCGGGTGCAAACCCTAAGGTAAGCACATAACCCGCTATGGCGCCTCCAAAATGGGCATCGTGGCCAATATTACCACGTCTGCTCTTCATCCCGTAAATTGAGTACAATAGGTATACCAAGCCAAAAATCCATGCAGGAATCGCGATAGGAATAAAGAAAAGGTATAGGCCCATATCTGGGTAAAATAAGATGGCTGCGTATAGAATCCCGGTTACCGCACCACTTGCCCCAACAGCGCTGTAGTGGTATTCATCCTTATGGAAATAGAACGACAGTAAATTTCCGACGAGCAATGAAGCTAGATATATTAATACAAACTGAACGGTACCCAAGGCGTTGATCACGACACCCGCAAAAAAGTAGAGCGTGATCATATTGAATAATAAGTGGGTGAAATCGACATGCAGAAAACCAGAAGTGAACATCCTAATCTGTTCGCCACGACGTATCCCTGCAATGTTAAACTTATATTTTTCGAAAAAAGAAAAGTCGTTAAACCCTTTTAACGACACCAATACGTTGGCTGCAATAATTACAATGGTAGCAATATCAATCCCTTTCATTTAGAGCGTTGTTTTTTAAAATAAGAAGCATAAATTTAGTTAGTTTTGCGGGAACATTCGCTATGCAACGGTTAGTTTATATTTTAGTGTACCCACTTATCTGGTGTCTTTCCAAACTCCCCTTTTGGGCATTGTATGGAATTTCAGATGTGCTATACGGTCTCATCTACTATATCATAGGCTATAGAAAAAAGGTGGTCATGGCGAATCTACGACTTGTCTTTCCTGAAAAATCTACAGCAGAACTTAAAACGATTTCGAAAAAATTCTATACCCACCTTTGCGATATGGTCGTAGAAGCTATAAAATCGCTTTCTATTTCCGAAGCAGAAATGAAGAAGCGTTTTACAGTGGCCAACGTAGAAATTATACATGAGCTTGAAAAAGAAAACCGCAACATCATGATGTTTATGGGCCATTATGCCAGCTGGGAATGGAGTGTAATCTTACAACGATTTATAAACCACAAGGGGTACGCCGTGTATAAAAAGATTGAAAATCCGTATTTCGACCGGTTGGTTAAAAAAATACGCGCCCGATACGATTCAGAGCTCATCAATACCAAAGAAACCGTTCACAAAATGGGAGCTGCCCTTTCCCGTGGTGAACTCATCATTAACGGTTTTATTGCAGACCAGACTGCCAAACACTGGAAAGCAAAGCATTTTCAAGAATTTATGGGGGTAAAAGTTCCGGTACTCACGGGAGGTGAAATGCTCGCAAAAAAGTTTGATATGGCGGTGATCTATCTAGATATTAGAAAGGTAAAACGTGGTCATTATGCCGCCAATGTTAGGCTTATTACCAAGCATCCTATTGACTTTCCAGATTACGAAATCACCGATAAGTTCTTAGCGCTTGTAGAAGAACAGATACATGCAGAGCCTGCGTACTACCTATGGACGCACAAACGGTGGAAGTATCGCGACAAAGTAAAAGATTACGTTTAGTTTTTGGACGCGTCTAGCTCACCGTTAGCGATGTCACCTTGAGCGCCAGCCCGAAAGATTTATTCTGGCGGGCAGTCGAAAGGTTTCTGCATCGCCAAAAAGCATCCCACTACAACCCCGCAATGACTTGTAACTCGCCTATAAACCGATCTGCCAACGCGTCTGCCTCGTCTTGGCTTTTGGCCTCTGTATAGATTCTAATGATAGGTTCGGTATTCGATTTTCTCAGGTGGACCCAGTTTTCAGCAAAATCAATTTTCACACCATCAAGGGTGTTAATTTCTTCTGTTGCATAACGAGATTCCATTTCCTTCAGAATCGCATCTACGTCCAGTTGTGGTGTGAGTTCAATCTTTTTCTTGCTCATAAAATAGCTTGTGTACCGTTTCCGAAGCTCGCTTACCGCAATTTTTTCTGCCGCTAAATGGCTCAAAAACAGAGCGATTCCAACCAAACTATCCCTTCCGTAATGTAACTCTGGATAGATAATTCCACCATTCCCTTCGCCGCCAATCACAGCATTGGTGTCTTTCATCTGCTGTACTACGTTCACTTCACCTACAGCACTGGCTGTATAGGTTCCGCCATGCTTTTCGGTCACATCCCGCAATGCACGTGAAGACGACATATTACTCACCGTGGTACCTGGATTGTGTTGTAAAATATAATCTGCCACAGCCACCAAGGTGTATTCTTCACCAAACATAGTTCCTTTTTCATCTACAAATGCCAATCGGTCTACATCAGGATCTACCACTATTCCGAAATCGGCACGCTCCTTTACCACCAATTCCATAAGATCGCCCAAATGCTCTTTTAGTGGCTCCGGATTGTGGGGAAAATGCCCAGTAGGATCACAAAACAACTTAACCGGGTGTACGCCCAAAGCCTCCAAGAGCAACGGTACTGCAATTCCACCGGTACTGTTTACGGCGTCTACCACTACTTTAAAATTAGCTTTCTTTATAGCCGAAACATTCACCAACGGCAGTTCTAAAATCTCATCAATATGCAAATCGATATACGCTTCATTTATTGAAATTCTTCCCAGATTATCCACCTCACTAAATTGGATAGTTCCCCCTTCGGCAATGTCCAGAATTTCTTGTCCATTTTCCGCATTTAAGAATTCCCCTTTATTGTTCAATAATTTAAGGGCGTTCCATTGCTTCGGATTGTGGCTTGCGGTAAGGATAATCCCACCGTCGGCATGCTCCATGGTTACTGCCATTTCCACCGTAGGTGTAGTAGACAATCCTAAATCGATTACATGAAAGCCCATCCCCACCAACGTTTGCATCACCAATTGCTGTATCATTTCGCCACTTATTCGTGCATCACGACCTACAACCACCGCATACGAATCTTTATCCCGTTGTCGCCGCACCCAAGTTCCATAGGCCGCAGCATACATCACTGCATCAATGGGGGTTAAATTTTCACCTTGCGCACCGCCAATTGTACCACGGATACCTGATATCGATTTTATTAAAGTCATAGGTAGTTTTTATTTTTTGCAAAGATACTTGTTATCGCTTAAAGTAGACCGCAAATTTGTAAATTGTCCCAGATGAATTTTCTAGCACATATCTATCTTTCTGGTGAAGATGAAGGCATTACCATAGGCAATTTTATAGCAGATGGCATCAAGGGAAAGCGCTATAAAAAGTTCCCGCCAAAAATTCAAAAAGGAATTCTTTTGCACCGATTTATAGACAGTTATACAGACAGTCACCCCACCGTACGGCAGAGTACTGCTAGATTGCACAAAAATTATGGCCATTACAGCGGAGTGATCGTAGACATTCTTTATGACCACTTTCTAGCTAAAAACTGGAACGATTACCATCCACAGCCCTTAGCCGATTATGTAACCAATTTTTACGAACTGCTGCGTACCAATTTTGAAATATTACCGACCCGAATACAGCGTATGATGCCGTATATGATTGCAGACAATTGGCTACTCAGCTATGCTAGCATACAAGGCATTAGTACTATCTTGAACCAAATGAACCAACGTACCAAAAACCGTTCAAAAATGAACTTTGCCGTGTTAGAACTTGAAGAATTCTACACCGAATTTGAAGATGAGTTCACTTCCTTTTTTGCTGAATTGATCACAGCGTCACAAGTTAAACTTTCAGAATTATGAGGCTCAAAAACTTCACATGGCTCCTGCTACTGCTGCTCTGCTTTTCTTGCAAGCAATCGCAGCACCAAGCAACACCCCCTATTGAAAACCTTCCTGAAATCGGACTCATTACCGAAAAAGCAATGGTAGTTTCGGCTCGTGAAGAGGCATCTAAAGTTGGTATAGAAATTCTGAAAAACGGAGGAAACGCTTTTGATGCCATGATCGCTACAGAATTAGCACTCGCTGTGGTGTACCCATACGCCGGTAATTTAGGCGGTGGCGGATTCATGGTGTACAGAACCCAATATGGAGAATTGGGGTCATTCGATTATCGCGAAAAAGCCCCCATGGCTGCCAGCAGAGATATGTATTTAAATGCACAAGGTGTGTATGAAGCCGAAAAAAGCAAACAAGGAAGTCTTGCCGTTGGCGTTCCCGGTACCATTGCTGGAATGTTCGCGGTTCGTGAAAAACTGGGCATGCTACCCATGGAAGAAATTTTAGCACCCGTGATTGCCTTGGCCAGAAAAGGTTTTATCGTTACAGAACAACAGGCAGCACGCCTAAACCACTACGCCCCCATCTTTGAAGAAATTAGCGGTGAACCTTCTATCATGACAAACGGCTATAAGGCAGGAGACAGACTCGTAAATGAAGCATTGGCAACAACGCTGGAAACGATTTCAAAAGAAGGGCTCACTGCATTCTATGGCGGATCGATTGGCCAGCAACTAGTAGATTACATTCAGCAAAGAGGTGGAATAATCACAATCGATGACCTAGAAGTGTACGAAGCTGAGTTTCGTGAACCTATTGTATTCGATTATAAAGATTTGAAAGTTATTTCTATGGCGCCCCCGTCAAGCGGTGGAGTTTGTCTTGCACAGATTTTAAAGATGGTCGAACCCTTTCCGTTGGAAACCTATGGGCACAATTCTGAAAAATACATACAGGTGCTGGCAGAGGCCGAAAGGCGTGCGTATGCAGACCGCAGCTATTTTTTGGGTGACCCTGATTTTGTTGAAATCCCAGTCGATTCCTTAGTCTCAGATGCGTATTTAGAGCAACGGATGGCAAATTTTAGTTTTGAACAGGCAACTCCTTCGGAAATCATCGGTCCAGGGAAGATTCTTGGCTACGAAAGCGAAGAAACGACCCACTACTCTATTGTAGATCAATACGGAAACGCGGTGTCGGCAACTACTACACTAAATTCTGGCTACGGGTCAAAACTATATGTAAAAGACCTCGGTTTTTTTCTGAATAACGAAATGGACGATTTTAGCGCAAAACCCGGTCAGCCCAATATTTACGGATTGGTAGGTGGTGAAGCAAACGCCATTGCGCCCCAAAAACGGATGCTAAGCTCTATGACACCAACTTTGGTTGAAAAAGACGGCAACCTTTGGATGGTAGTAGGCACACCCGGTGGTGCCACCATTATCACTTCGGTATTACAAACCATTCTGAATGTAAACGAATTTGGAATGCACATGCAACAAGCAGTAAATGTACCTCGATTTCACCATCAATGGCTGCCAGATGCAATCAGATATGAAGTAGATCGTTTTTCTCCAGAACTAAAAGCACGTCTCGCGGAAAAAGGATACCCCGAAAACACCCGAGTAGATCCTATTATCGGTAAGGTAGATGCTATTTTAGTGTTACCCGACGGTACCCTCGAAGGTGGTGCCGATCCGCGTGGTGATGACACCGCAGTGGGATTCTAGTAGCGGATTTCACTGCAACAAGGGTATTTCATCGGATATCTACTACCACATATCGAAATGTAAGGTTTTTACTACAAACTGACATTGAAATCCGTATTTTTGAAGTCGAATCAAAACGTTTTAAATACTTGTTAACAACCCGTTTGCCGTTACAACTGCCTCGTTAATTTTGAATCTAAAATAAAACCCACAGAATGTTGTGTGGTATTATTGTTGTTTCTGTAATCACAAATGCAGCCCCCAACTGCGCAGCTTATGTAATGAAGAGAAAATCGCTTGTACGAGATGTATATGCCGTGATACCATTGGTGTTTAGCGGTGTTCTGTGCATTGCGTTAATTTTCTTGCTTCGCCAAAAGGTAGTTGCAACTCCTGCTTTTATAGACAAATTATCAGATCTTACTACCCTATTTATCGCAATCAGCGGTTTTATTGCCATCTTACTCATGGTGTACCTGGCTATGGGTACATTCCGATTAAAATCTTCTAAAGAATTAGCCACTGACCATCTGGGTAGAATTACTGAAAAAATGCACAGTTTTCGAAATATTATCGAATTACTGTTGCGTTCAAAAATGTGGCTGCCCGGACTTAAGGATTACATAGACGATGAGTTTGCTGGTCTTACCTTTTTTGAAGTTAAAGAGTTCTACAAAGGAAAATCAAAATTGGCTATCGAATTCCTTCAGGAAAATCACAATTTTGAAGATACCGAAAATCTCTACCTAGAGATGAAATCGTTGTTGATGACCAGCCCAAAAGACAAACGAATTCCAGAGAACATCGTCTATCCTTCTTCCTACGGAAAGGATATCGTTGAAAAATGGCTCGAACATAAGTCAGGTTCTGGATTGTGGTACTACTTTGGGTATAAGTTTGCCATTTTTAAAGACTTTTTAGATTACAACGCGGTGTTTGAAAGGCACCAAGAACGCATCATGCTTTTGGCAAATTCTATAGACAGTGAGCATTTTGAGGATTCATCTTTTAACGAAGTATTTTTATCGCGCCTTGGCGAATACATGACCAAAGAAGTGATTCCAAAATTGGTTCAGTTTCAGAATGTGGCAGGAAAAGGATTGCCCCGCGCCATGAGATATCTCTACAGTATCTTCCTGATGGTTTCACTTTTTGGAATACTGCTACCCCTTTGCTTTTTGTTGTTCGAATTACCAATTATCTTCCTCATTATCAGCTTTGCTTTTGTGGTGAGTACTATCTTTTTTATTTCAACAACCTTCTACCAGTTCTTATCGAAGGAAATTTCAGAATAAGTACTTCAAAAAAATAATAAATATCAAAGAAGGAGATGCCCGCAAGGTTTAAATTTTCAATCCAAATGAGTACCTTTGCAAACTATGGCAAAAAATGGCGATTTTATTGAAGTTTTAGGCGCTCGTGTCCACAATTTAAAGAACATAGATGTTAGCATTCCAAGAGAACAATTGGTGGTTATTACCGGGCTTTCGGGAAGCGGAAAATCGTCTCTCGCCTTCGACACAATTTATGCTGAAGGACAACGGCGCTATATTGAAACATTTTCTGCATACGCACGCCAATTCTTGGGTAGCCTAGAACGACCCGATGTCGATAAAATTGAAGGCCTATCTCCCGTTATCGCCATAGAACAAAAAACTACCAGTCGGAGTCCGCGATCAACCGTAGGTACCATTACTGAAATTTATGACTTCCTACGTCTGTTATACGCTCGTGCCAGTGATGCCTACAGCTACAATACGGGTGAGAAAATGGTGAGTTATAGCGATGAGCAGATCAAACAACTTATCATAGACGATTTCGACGGAAAAAAAGTAAGCGTTCTTGCTCCTGTAGTGCGTTCTAGAAAAGGGCACTACCGCGAACTCTTCGAGCAGATTGCCAAACAAGGGTTTCTAAAAGTTCGTGTAGATGGCGAAGTGATCGATATTGTAAAAGGAATGCGCATTGATCGCTATAAAACGCACGATATTGAAATTGTGGTCGATCGCTTAAAAATTTCTGAAGAAAGCGACACCGACAAGCGCCTTTCAGAAACTATTATTACTGCTATGTACCATGGTGACGATGTGCTCATGGTGCTCGATAACGAAACCGATGAAGTGCGTTATTTCAGTAGGTCATTGATGTGCCCTACCTCTGGCGTTTCGTACCCGAATCCAGAACCAAACAACTTTTCGTTCAATTCGCCCAAAGGCATGTGCCCCAATTGCAAAGGCTTAGGGAAATTGCATGAAGTGAATTTGAGCAAGTTGGTGCCCGATGGGAAACTTTCTATTAAACAAGGAGCCTTGGCGCCGCACGGACCGCAAAAAAACAATTGGATTTTTAAACAGTTGGAACTCATAGCCCAGCGTTTCGATTTTAGCCTCAGTGATCCATTTGAAAGCATTCCTGAAAAGGCAAAAGAAATGATTTTTCACGGCGGAAACGAAAAGTTTGATGTCGAATCGAAGACTCTAGGGATTACCCGCAATTATAAAATCGATTTTGAAGGTGTTGCTACTTTCCTTCAGAATACCTACGAAGCCAACGAAAGTAAGTCGTTACAACGATGGGCCAAAGAATACATGGACAAAGTTGCCTGCCCAGAGTGCGGTGGTAGCCGTCTGCGGAAAGAATCGCTCTATTTTAAAGTGCACGGAAAAAACATTGCCGAGCTTGCCCACATGGACGTGATCGAGTTGGCAGAATGGTTTAATGGCATCGAAAAAAAGCTGAGCGATACCCAATTGAAAATCGCTGCTGAAATCTTAAAAGAAGTACGGTCTCGCTTACAGTTTTTGATTGATGTGGGCCTTACCTACCTCTCCTTAGACCGAAGTTCAAAATCATTGTCGGGTGGCGAAGCACAGCGAATCAGGCTGGCAACGCAAATCGGTTCACAATTGGTGGGTGTACTTTATATTTTGGACGAGCCCAGTATTGGCTTGCACCAGCGTGATAATGAAAAATTAATCAAATCGCTTATCTCATTGCGCGATATCGGCAATTCTGTGATTGTGGTAGAGCATGACAAAGACATGATTGAGCATGCAGATTATGTGATTGATATTGGTCCTGCAGCAGGGCGGCATGGAGGTGAGATTGTTTCCGAAGGAACCCCTACGGAAATTTTAAAACACCAAACCCTAACCGCCGATTATTTAAGTGGTGCAAAAGAAATTGAAGTGCCGAAAGAACGCCGAAAAGGCAATGGTAAATCACTTACACTAAGTGGAGCCACAGGAAACAACTTAAAAAACGTAAGCATTGAAATCCCTTTGGGCACCATGGTAGGCGTTACAGGAGTTTCAGGAAGTGGAAAGTCTACGCTCATTAATGAGACCCTCTACCCTATTTTAAACGCACACTTTTTTAACGGGGTGAAAAAACCAATGCCCTATAAAAAAATCGTTGGGCTAAAACATTTAGATAAGGTGATCGACATTAACCAATCGCCTATCGGTAGAACGCCGCGAAGCAATCCGGCAACCTACACTGGGGTATTTTCAGAAATACGAAGTTTATATGCGAAAATTCCTGAGGCGATGATTCGTGGCTATAAACCAGGTCGTTTCAGTTTTAATGTCGCTGGCGGAAGATGTGAAACGTGTAAAGGTGGCGGACTGCGAGTGATTGAAATGAACTTTTTACCAGATGTGTATGTTGAGTGCGAAACCTGCCAAGGAAAGCGTTTTAACCGTGAAACTTTGGAGATACGTTACAAAGGGAATTCAATTTATGATGTGCTGGAAATGACCATCAATGAAGCTGTTCCGTTTTTTGAAAACATACCAAAAATATACCGAAAGCTAAAAACCATCCAAGATGTTGGTCTGGGTTATATTACTTTAGGACAACAGTCTACGACACTTTCGGGTGGTGAAGCGCAACGAATTAAGTTGGCAACAGAACTTTCAAAAAGGGATACTGGCAATACTTTTTATATCTTAGACGAGCCTACCACTGGACTTCATTTTGAAGATATCAGAGTTTTGCTTATCGTTCTTAACAAATTAGTGGCCAAAGGAAACACCGTGGTGATTATAGAGCACAACCTAGATGTAATTAAAACGGTCGATTATATTATCGATATCGGGCCCGAAGGTGGTAAAAAAGGTGGTAAGATCATGGCTACGGGCACACCGGAAGAGATTGTAGAAAACAACAAAGGCTTTACTGCCAAGTTTTTAAAGAAAGAATTACAGTGAGTAGTGAGTAGTGAAATTTAAAGCTGAAATGAAATACTTAAAAAAAGTAACAAGAGACAACTCACAACCAACAATCGGCAACCGACAACCGATAACCCAAAACCGACAACTGATAACCGACAACTCACAACTGATAACCCAAAACCGACAACTGACAACCGACAACCGAGAACTGACAACCAAGTCTAACGACTAAAGACCATACAATGAGAAACGAACAACAGAATAAAAACTGGAATGCAGTAAAAACTAACGATTCATGGGCTATTTTCAAGATCATGGGCGAGTTTGTAAATGGGTATGAAAAAATGAGCCGTATCGGTCCGTGTGTGAGTATCTTCGGTTCGGCACGTACCAAACCAGACAACCCGAATTACCAATTGGCAGAAAACATTGCAAAAAAGATTACCGAAAATGGCTACGGTGTCATTACAGGCGGTGGTCCCGGTATCATGGAAGCTGGTAACAAAGGTGCGCACTTAGCCGGCGGAACCTCCGTAGGACTCAACATAACACTCCCGTTCGAACAACATGACAATCCGTATATCGATAGCGATAAAAGTATCGATTTTGACTACTTTTTTGTTCGAAAGGTGATGTTCGTGAAATACTCGCAAGGATTTGTAGTGATGCCCGGCGGATTCGGAACACTAGACGAATTTTTTGAGGCACTTACTCTCATTCAGACACACAAAATTGATAAATTCCCGTTAATTTTGGTTGGGACCGAATTTTGGAAAGGCCTGTGGGAATGGGTAACCAGCACACTGTTAGAAGCAAACAACAACATCAGTAAAGGCGATTTAGATTTGGTACATATTGTTGATACTGAAGACGAAGTGTTGAAAGTACTTAACGATTTCTACGAAAAATCGAATCACAGTCCGAATTTTTAATCAGTTGTGGTATACAATTTGTAAAATAGTTTCTTACACTTGCACATCTATTAATTTTTTACGTTTTCTTGATCACACGCTATCTTCTATATCTCTTTATTTTTATTACGGTCGTACCCCTGTGCGCCCAAAATAAAATTTTTATAGAAGCGACACTTCTTCCTGAAAGCGAAAGCATCAATATTACTCAAAAAATTACCTTTCAGAATACTTCTGAAACATCCCTAGACACCTTATACTTCAACGATTGGGCGAATAGTTTTTCAACCAAAACCACTCCCTTAGCGAAACGTTTTGCTGAAAATTTTGATAGCTCGTTCCATTTCGAAAAAGAAGAAGAAAGAGGAAAAACCATCATTCAGCAGGTTGAATTTATTTCAGACCAAAACAGTGCAACCAGTGCTACTTGGCAACGGGGCGCCGCTTTAGACATTCTGAAAGTTCCTTTGGCCAAACCAGTCGCACCAAAAGAAGCAATCACACTTCGATTTACCTACACCGTTGAAGTGGCTGACGATAAATTTACGCGCTACGGAGTAGATAACTTCGGTAATTATAAACTGCGCTACTGGTTCATTGCACCAGCGGTGTACGACGGCACTTGGCATGCGTATAGCAATAAGAATTCAGACGACCTATACCTCGCCCCTACCGATTTCAACATAAATTTTACCCTGCCAGAAGCATACACCCTAAATTCCAATTTCGATTTGGTGGATACCGAAACTACGGAAAATGGAACATTGGTATCGTTAAAAGGTGAAAAACGCAATCAGGCAATCATTCATATTGAAAAGCAAAATACATTTGAACGTATTGTTACCGACAAGTTTGAACTGGTGACCAACCTAAAAGACAAAAAAGTTTCTCCGGCTATTAAAGCATTGGCAGTAGATCGGATTGTTCATTTTTTAGATGCAAAATTAGGAGACTATCCGTTTAAAAAACTCATGACTACAGAAGAGGCCTATCGGAAGGACCCGGTTTATGGGCTGAATCAGCTGCCCGATTTCATTAGTCCGTTTCCCGATGGTTTTGAGTACGATATGGAGCAGTTAAAAACCATCACCCGAAATTACCTTGAGAATACGCTGGCGCTGCATCCACGTGATGATTATTGGCTTATTGGTGCCCTGCAGATTTACTTAATGACCGAATATGTAGACACCTACTATCCAAAAATGAAGATTATTGGGAGCTTGAGTAATTGGTGGATTATTAAATGGGCGCATGCTGCAGATCTTGAATTTAACGATCAATATCCGTTGCTATACCTAAACATGGCCAGAAACAATTTGCAACAAGCCTTGGTGACGCCAAAAGATTCGCTAGTAAAATTCAACAAAAACATTGCAAACGATTATTATGGAGGAGACGGACTCAATTATTTGGCAGACTATCTAGACAAACCGGTGCTGGAACAGTCGATTAAAGAATTCTATTCAGAAAATTTATTAAAGCCGGTATCGCCTTCCACTTTTGAAAACATCGTTTCGCAAAACACCTATTTGCCTGTGAATTGGTTTTTTGAAGATTTTGTGGGCAAACGCACCACCATCGATTTCAAAATAAGAAAGGTCAAAAAAGTAGGCGATTCACTACTAGTCACGATAGCGAACAAGCGCGACAACACCTTGCCTGTTTCCATCTACGGACTCAATAAAGACAAGGTGCTTTTTAAACAATGGACCACCCCCATAGACAGTACCATCACGGTTACCGTTCCACGAGCGAATGTTCGCAAATTAGCACTGAACTACGAAGCAGTTATCCCAGAGTTTAACCAACGGAACAACTACAAAAAAGTAAAGGGATTGCTCAACCGTCCGATTCAATTTCGGCTTTTTCAAGACGTAGAAGACCCCAAGTACAATCAGTTGTTCTTTATGCCCGTTTTTGAATACAACCTCTATGACGGCGTAAGTGTGGGGATGAAACTCTATAATAAAACGGTATTACCCAAAGGCATCCATTACAAGCTGGAACCACAATACGGATTTGGCTCTAACACCTTGATTGGTAGCGGTTCTATTTCGTATACAGCCCGTTTGCCCGAGAATCAGCCGTACTCTATGCGCTACGGAATTTCAGGTAATTATTATTCGTACGACCAGAATTTGTTCTACAGAAGAGTGACGCCATTTATGGTTTTTGCCTTTCGTCCAGACGATTTACGGGACAATGAAAAACAGTTTATCAATCTTAGGAATGTAAATGTGTTTCGCGATGAAAACCCGAACGATGCTTCCCAAGACCCAAATTATAGCGTGTTTAATGCACAATATGTGTATTCCAATCCGAATTTGATCAATTACTTTCGGGGTACTGTAGATTATGAAATTTCTAAGAAGTTCAGTAAGATTGCGGCTACCTTCGAATATCGAAAACTATTCCTAAACAACCGCCAACTGAATGTTCGGGCCTTTGCTGGTGCCTTTTTGTTCAATGACAGTGGTGCCGACAATAATTTTTTCAGCTTTGCACTAGATCGACCTACCGACTATCTATTCGATTACAATTACTACGGAAGAAGCGAAGATACCGGGGTTTTCAGTCAGCAACTTATTATTGCCGAAGGAGGTTTCAAAAGTCAGTTAGAACCTGCATTCTCCAACACCTGGATGGCTACCATAAATGCCAGTACCAATATCTGGAAATGGATTTATGCCTATGGCGACGTAGGATTGGTAGACAATCGCGGTGTGGCCCCAAAATTTGTGTACGATTCTGGGATACGACTGAGCTTGGTAGCAGATTATTTTGAACTGTACTTCCCACTATACTCAAACCTTGGTTGGGAACCTGGCTTACCCAATTACGATCAAAAAGTACGGTTTATCGTCACTTTAAGTCCGAAAACACTACTTGGTCTCTTTACCCGAACCTGGTATTAAACTACGCAATGCAATTTTTAAACAACTGGAAACTTATCATTTTGCTGTGCCTAACGTTGGGATTAGCGCCATTTTTCCCCGAACCACACCTTTGGGGCAAGCTGAAATGGATATTTGGGGGCGCAAATGGGATGCAAGCTCAAGATTGGTTTGACGTATTCTTACACGGGCTTCCATTTCTTTTACTCATTCGTATCGTTCTGCTGAAACTTTTAAAATCTTCTAACAGATAGCACATTAAAGCACGGTTTATTGAGAATCTTGCAATACTTTAACATTGTTTCGCAGCTCGTTTTTGCGTATTTTTGCGGCAAACAAAACGTGCAATGCAGACAAACCCACAGACCAACAGCGAGTTATCTTTCGACGATTTTAAAGCCGAAGTCTTAAACGACTATAAAATTGCTGTCACCAGTCGCGAATGTAGCCTACTTGGGCGACGGGAAGTGTTAACGGGTAAAGCAAAATTTGGGATTTTCGGCGATGGGAAAGAAGTTCCACAACTGGCTTGGGCAAAAGCATTCCAAAATGGTGATTGGCGTAGCGGGTACTACCGCGACCAGACCTTTATGATGGCCATCGGAAAATTAACCATCGAACAGTTTTTTGCTGGCTTGTATGCCCATACAGATATTAAGGCAGACCCTATGAGCGCAGGACGCCAGATGGGTGGTCACTTTGCAACACACAGTTTAAATGATGACGGCAGCTGGAAAAACCTCACTGCACAAAAAAATAGTAGTTCCGACATCTCCCCTACGGCTGGCCAGATGCCAAGACTTTTGGGGTTGGCACAAGCCTCAAAAATATTCAGAAATGTAAAAGGCATCGAAAACAAAACCAATTTCTCTATCAACGGAAATGAAGTTGCCTGGGGAACCATTGGTAATGCCAGTACCAGCGAAGGCTTGTTTTGGGAAACTATAAATGCTGCGGGCGTGTTACAAGTGCCCATGGTAATGAGTGTTTGGGACGACGAGTACGGTATTTCGGTACACGCGCGCCACCAGACCACCAAAGAAAATATTTCTGAAATCTTAAAAGGGTTTCAACGTACTGAAGACGAAAACGGTTACGAGATCATACGCGTTACAGGTTGGGATTACCCAGAATTGGTAGAAGCCTACCAGAGAGCTTCAAAAATTGCCAGAGAAGAGCACGTTCCGGTACTGATTCATGTAAAAGAACTCACACAACCTCAAGGCCATTCTACCAGTGGTTCGCACGAGCGATACAAGAGTAAAGAGCGATTGGAATGGGAAGCCGAATACGATTGTAACGCACAGATGCGCCAATGGATGCTTGCCAATAACATGGCCACAGAAGAAGAACTTACCGAACTAGAAAAAGACATTAAAAAACAAGTGCGTGATGGTAAAAAAGCAGCTTGGACTGCCTTTTTAGCTCCGCAGAAAGAAGAGCAGAAAGAAGCGCTTACATTGCTTTCTAATCTTGCTGAAAGTTCTGCGAACAAGACGTTTATTGAAAAAATTAAAAATGACCTTGCTGCTGAAAGTGAGCCACTACGCCGATCGATTGCCGCTGCTACCCGAAAAGCATTGCGCTATGTGGTAAGTGAGGATTCTTCCGAAAAACGACAGTTACAAGATTGGATCAACAATTATTTTGAACGCATACAGCCGAAGTATTCTGCGCATTTATATTCTGAAGCCGAAGAAAACGCTAAGACCATTTCCGAAGTAAAACCTACCTATAACGACGGTGCCGAAGAAGTGGATGGTCGTGTAGTACTGCGCGATAATTTTGATGCACTTTTTAACAAACACCCTGAAGCCCTCATTTTTGGTGAAGATGCAGGCGAAATTGGCGACGTAAACCAAGGGTTGGAAGGCATGCAAGAAAAATATGGTGAGTTGCGTGTGAGCGATGCCGGAATTCGTGAAGCGACCATTTTAGGACAAGGAATCGGAATGGCGATGCGCGGACTTAGACCTATTGCTGAAATACAATACCTCGACTATATCCTCTATTGTTTGCAGATTATGAGCGACGATTTGGTAACCGTGCGCTACCGAACCAACGGAACCCAAAAAGCACCCTTGATTGTACGAACACGCGGTCATAGATTGGAAGGCATCTGGCACAGTGGATCGCAAATGGGCGGACTTGTTCATTTACTACGCGGTATGTATATTTTGGTGCCTAGAGATATGACCAAAGCGGCCGGTTTTTACAATACGTTGTTAGAAACCGACGAACCCGCTTTGATCGTAGAGTGTTTGAACGGCTATCGATTAAAAGAAAAAATGCCAACCAATTTGGGTGAATTTAGAACTCCGATCGGGGTGGTAGAAACCGTAAAGGAAGGGACCGACATTACATTGGTTTCGTACGGAAGTACCTTACGCGTGGTTCAAGAAGCGGCCAAAGAACTGCAACAAGTGGGTATTGACGCCGAAATCATCGATGTGCAGTCATTGTTACCACTCGATTTAAACCATGATATGGTAGCGAGTGTCAAGAAAACCAATCGATTGTTGGTGATAGACGAAGACGTGCCTGGCGGAGCTTCGGCCTACATTATGAATCATATTGTAGACACCCAAAATGGCTACCAATACTTAGATAGCAAGCCACAAACCTTGGCGGCAAAACCGCATAGACCTGCCTACGGAACCGACGGTGATTATTTCAGCAAACCCTCTGCAGAAGATATTTTTGAAACGGTATATGAAGTGATGCATGAGGCAAATCCGGCAAACTTTCCAAAGTTAAGGTAACGCTAAAGTGTTAGGGTATAGCTTTTATTTATCGTATTTTAATATGATAAAACTAAAAGCTATGAAAAAAATTACTTTATTATTCCTTTCACTCATCATAACGGTATCACTAACGGCGCAGGATGCCAGTTTAGAATTTGACCCTATTGCCACGGCAGAAGTGCCAAGCGAAGTGATCATGTCGCACAATACAAACTTTCCAAACGGATTTGTTCGTAGTTGGGCCGTAAATCGTGGTTTATCGGCAACCGACCGTATTCCAGAACGATATCAGGCAGTTTTTAGCGATGGCGGTGGCACGAATAGCCACACGGCTACCTACCTACCCAATGGGATGCTTTTTTTTCACTCAGAATTTTTAGATCCCGACAATGTTCCTTCGGAAATTTTACTACAAACGCGATCAGAGTTTGATGATTCTGAGGTAGAACATGTGCATTTTATCACCATGTTTAATCCGAAACGGGAAATTTATCGCGTAAAAGTACGTGATCAGGCATTGGTTGAAATGGTGTATTATACCGTGAATGGCATGAAAATTCCGAAAAACGAGCTACCTGAAGAATTGTTAGTGTTTAAGTATTAGAACATTAATGAAGGACTTTTCTACTTGTAAGACAACCCTTCATCCGGAATTTATTTCAGAATCCCATCATCGTAGAGAACCCGTCATTCTGAATTTATTTCAGAATCCCAACAAGAGAGCGAACATAGTTCATGAGAACATAAATCGAGGTTCAGGTAGACGTAATCTTATATGAATGTTTAGTACAACACATATTAATTCGATTAAAATTTGGAATCCCCGATAATTTTCACCAATATTTGTAAAGACAAAGAAATAAAACAAGTCATGTTACACACTCTTGTAAATAATAACAATAATAATAACGCCAAGACGTAACAGAAACTTGTACCCTATATGCAACCGCCAAGTTTCAAAAAGCTTGGCGGTTTTTTTTGTGCGAAACTTACGGTAACGAAACAAAGCGCCCGTTGCAGAGCTAGTTGAGCCATCCCGCTGCATAGTGGGATCTAAAATTGGGAATAATATTAGACTAATTAAATAACCAAATACCGATATATTATGTGTGGAATTGTATGTGCATTCGATCTTAAAAGGCCAACCGAAGAGCTGCGGCCGCAACTATTAACCATGGCAAAATGCCTGAGACACCGTGGTCCGGATTGGAGTGGCATCTTCAGTAATAAACGCGCGCTCATGGCGCACGAACGCCTCGCGATTGTAGATCCGACCTCAGGGAAACAACCGCTCTTTTCAGAAGACAAGAAGCTAGTATTGGCTGCCAATGGCGAAATTTACAATCATATGCAACTGCGCAAGCAATTTGAAAACAGCTACAACTTCCAGACAAAAAGCGACTGTGAAGTCATTTTAGCACTCTACAAAGAGAAAGGAGCATCGTTCTTAGATGAGCTGAACGGAATCTTCGGATTTGCCCTCTACGATGTTTCCACCAACGAATATTTGATTGCTAGAGACCACATGGGGATTATCCCGCTATACATGGGTTGGGACAAAGATGGTACTTTTTATGTAGCTAGCGAATTAAAAGCCTTGGAAGGCTTTTGTACCAAAATAGAACTCTTCCCTCCCGGACATTACCTGCATAGCAGCGATGGCGAACTAAAACGATGGTATCAACGCGATTGGATGGAATACGATGCCGTGAAAGACAATGAAACCAGCATAGACGACCTACGAAAGGCGCTTGATGCAGCCGTACACAGACAATTGATGAGCGATGTACCCTACGGAGTCTTATTGTCGGGCGGATTGGATTCTTCGATTACCTCTGCCCTCGCCAAGAAATATGCCGACAAGCGTATCGAGAGTGGCGATATGGAAGGTGCTTGGTATCCGCGTCTGCATTCGTTTGCTATTGGTTTAAAAGGCTCTCCAGATTTGGTGGCTGCCCAAAAGGTTGCAGACCATCTGGATACCGTACACCATGAAATACATTTTACGATTCAGGAAGGCTTAGATGCCATACGCGATGTGATTTACCATGTTGAAACCTACGATATCACAACGATTAGAGCCTCTACCCCCATGTTTTTATTGGCACGGGCCATTAAGGCAATGGGGATAAAAATGGTGTTGTCTGGTGAGGGTGCCGATGAGATTTTTGGTGGATACCTCTATTTTCACAAGGCGCCTTCTGCACAAGAATTTCACGAAGAGAACGTTCGGAAACTCGAAAAACTACATATGTATGATTGCCTTCGCGCCAACAAATCGTTAGCATCATGGGGAATTGAAGGCCGGGTACCATTTTTAGATAAAGAATTTATGGATGTTGCTATGCGTCTAAACCCAAAAGACAAGATGATTGTGAGCGGACAAGCAAAACCAACAGACCGCCAAGCTATGGAAAAGTGGGTATTGCGAGAGGCCTTTGGCGATATGCTCCCTCCAGAGGTGGCGTGGAGACAAAAAGAACAATTTAGTGATGGTGTGGGTTATAGTTGGATTGATACTTTAAAGGAAATGGTAAATGAACAAGTAACCGATGAGCAATTACAAAACGCCCAATACCGTTTCCCGATACAAACGCCCACCAGCAAAGAAGAGTTTTACTACCGTACCATTTTTGAAGAGCACTTCCCGAGTGATGCCGCAGCATTAACCGTACCAAGTGTTCCTAGTGTGGCATGTAGTAGCCAAGTGGCATTAGACTGGGACGAAAGTTTTAAGAACATGAATGATCCCAGCGGAAGAGCGGTTGCGAATGTGCATGATGAAGCGTATTGAGTAGTCTTTAGTCATAGTCTTTGGTCTTTGGTCGTTAGTTTTTGGTCTTTGGTCGTTAGTTTTTAGTAACTCCGCTGTCATTCCGAACCGAAGGGAGCCCGCCTTAGCTTTCGGGCAGGGAATCTTATATAGTTGTTGGTTGGCGGTTTATAGTTGATGGGTGAGGGAAGCGGGAACGCGGAAGTTGGAAGCTTGCCCGTACCGAACGGAGTTTGGGCGGGTTGGAAGTTAGTTACATAATGAAAATTTTGAAGGAGAATGTTAGTCCATATTCTATGCTCCATATTCCACAAACTTTGGTATATGCCATGGAGTCTGACACTTCTTTAAAATGCAAATCTCAGGTACCATAATCCTATAATACACATAGTAAGCAAATAATATTTTAATTCATTTACTTCACTTCAAAAAAATCCCAATAAAAATCCCTTCCCCACTCTTTTTTATTAAAGTGTTCTAAACGTAGTATTCGCTTTAGTTGGCTTTCCCTATTTTTGAAATCATAGCACCAATCAGAACCCTATGAAAAAGATTTTTCTCCTTGCCCTTGTCTGTTTCGCCTTGTTCGGACACGATATGTATCTTAAAATGGATACATTTTTTCTGCAACCCAATCAGCAAGCCGTACTCGATTTATACAACGGAACCTTTGAAAAAAGTGAGAACGTCATCGACCGTGACCGTATGCTGGACGCTAGCTTCTTCGGAAATGGGCAACGAATGGCAATCAAGAACGACCAATGGACCGAAATAGACAGTATGACCCGTCTTACGTTTACAACAGGCGAGGCTGGAACGTGGGTAGCGGGTGTTTCAACCAAAGCACGCACTATTGAACTGGATGCAGATGCTTTCAACAGTTATTTAGAACACGATGGTGCGTTAGATATGCTTAATGAGCGCAAAACCAATAATTTATTGGAAGAAGATGCTATTGAAAAATATTCCAAACACGTAAAGGCTATTTTTCAGGTGGGAGATACCAAAACAGACGATTATAAAACGGTATTGGGATATCCTATCGAATTTGTACCACAATCCAACCCCTACGAAGCTAATACGGGTGATACACTAAAATTCCAATTACTGAGAAATGGAAGTCCGTTGGCAAATCAGTTGGTGTACGCAGATTTTGTTTCAGCAAAAGGCAGCCATTCACATAACAATACCACGCATAGCCATGATGGTGAAGGCGAACATTCGCATGGAAATGATGATAAGGTACATAGTCATGGAAACGACGGAGAACACACACACGGAGACAAAAAGGAAGTCCACAGCCATGGAAACGACGGAGAACACACGCACGATGATAAGAAGGAAGTCCACAGCCACGGAAACGAGGGAGACCACACGCACGGAAAGGACAAAGAGGTTCATAGCCATGATAATGATTCAACAACCGAAGAAACAAACCATACCCATACCACTGGTCAGCAACTAAGAACTGATGCCAACGGGATGATTAATTTAGAGCTTACTGCAGACGGAATCTGGTATCTTAGAACCATTCATTTGGTAACCACCCAAGAAACGGGCTTGACCCACGAGAGCAATTGGGCCACACTTACCTTTGAAGTAAGCCATGCACATGATGAAACGACGCACACGCATGAACATGAACATGAAGATGGTATCCCGTCGTATGTGTATTGGATTGCGAGTTTAGTAATCATTGGCGGATTGTTTTTCTTCTTCTACCGAAAAAAATAAGCTTTGAAAAAACTACGGTCTTCCCTATTCGTCATACTTGCCATGCTATTGCCCCTCACCCTATATGCACATGGAGTAAGCGAATCTGATCAAGATATTTTAAACAACGGCGGGCTGCTGTCATACATTTACGTTGGAGCTAAACACATGCTCACTGGTTACGATCATTTATTATTCTTAGCAGGCGTCGTGTTTTATTTAAGCACCTTTAAAGACATCGTTAAGTTTGTCACTGTGTTTACCATTGGGCATTCGGTTACGCTCATTGGTGCCACCTATCTTGGCATCACGGCTAACGAACATCTGGTAGATGCTGTGATTGCGTTGAGTGTGCTGTATAAAGGATTTGAAAACCTAAATGGTTTTAAAAAATTAGGAATCGTTTCGCCAAATTTACTTTTTATGGTGCTGCTTTTCGGGTTGATTCATGGCTTTGGGCTCGCTACACGGCTGCAGTCTTTTGACATGGGAGACGACTTATTTTTAGCGAAAATTATCAGTTTTAATGTAGGGGTAGAATTGGGACAGATTTTAGCGCTGATTCCCATTGTCTTGCTCATTACCCAATGGCGAAAAAGAAAGAGTTTTCAAGCTTTTTACAAGGCCGCAAACACCTATTTGGTTATTGCCGGAATTGCATTGTTTGCGTATCAATTGCATCAATATTTTACAGGAGCGCATTAAGTTAGAATTGAAACGATAATACCTTCTTAAAATTTTAAAATTTCCGCGTTAAAGACCGTTAACACATATGGCAACGCTCTAATTCAATCGTATATTGAAGTATGGAAAAGATATTAGTAGCAGGTGCCACAGGTACCACCGGAAATAAAGTAATCAATTTGTTAAAAGAATCGAGCCACTACACGCCCGTTGCGATGGTGCGGAATGAGTCGCAACAAAAAGAATTTGAAAACCAAGGTGTAACCACAGTATGGGGTGATTTAACAGAAGATGTTTCAAACACAACCAAAGGGATAGACCGTGTGATTTTTGCAGCAGGATCTGGCGGAAAAGACGTGGTTAATGTAGACCAAGAAGGTGCCAAGAAATTAATTGATGCCTCTAAAAAAGAACGCATTAAGAAGTTTGTAATGCTAAGCTCTATGGGCGCTGACAATCCCCAAGGAGATTTGAAAGAATACTTGCAGGCCAAACAAAATGCCGACCAGTATTTAGACATTAGCGGACTCACATTTACGATTGTGAGACCGGGTACATTGAATAACAATGAAGGCTTAGGGAAAATTAAATTAGAGAAAAAATTAAATGAACGTGGTGAAATCCCGCGTTGGGATGTAGCCCGAACCCTCGTAAAAAGCCTTGATACCAAAGTTGGAAAAAACCAAGCCTTTGAAATTCTCACAGGTGAAACCCAGATTGAAAAAGCGGTTGAAGCGTTTCAGGTGGTATAATACTTAACATCCAAATCCTTAAAATAGCCAAGACAACAATGTCTTGGCTATTTTTTTTACACTTCTTCCACCATTTCACATTTCGTATAAGTACAACTACCTAGAAACGAGTAATATCTTATCATTATATTTGATAGATAGGTATTCAACATGAAACGAACCAAAATACTCTGTTTACTGTTTTGCTTATGCTACATAACAGCTTTCGCTCAATATGACGGGCAGGATATTTCAGTAATAAAACAGAAAATTGCTGCTACTAAAAATGGAGATCGTTTGGTTTGGATGGATAGTCTTACCCAATTAACCAAATTTGATCATAATTCCATATACGATTCGATTGCCAATGCTACCTTAGCGTATGCTATTGAAATCGATTCAATGTCTGTTGCGGCAATGAACATAGGAGATCTCATGTATTTCTACAGTGCCTATCTAAGTGATTTTGAGAAAGCTTTTGCCATCTACAACCAATATAAACCCATATTTAAAGACATCGCACCAACCGATGTTACCCGTTTGTATCTAAACAGCAGCAATGTATTTCAAGACGTTGGTAACTATAAAATGGCAGTTAAGCTACTAGACTCCGTCACCAAATATGCTAGAATAACTAATAATAACTATCACAGCGGCTTGGCAAAAATGTACAGGGCACAAATCAGTGCGTCCTTAGGAGAGAATGCAAAAGCTTCTATAATTTATAGAGACGTTATTAAGGTATTTGAAGAGGAAAAAGACACCTTCAATATTTTGGCTACCATGAATTCATTATCAATTCTTTATAGTCAGAACAATTTTTTTGAAGAGGCCCATAAAATTCAAAAAGAGGCCGAATTCCTTGCAACAAAGGCAAATGAAGATGGTTTTTTAGCAAGTATTTATTCTAACATGGCAACAGACCTTGGCAAGCAAGACCGTTTGGCAGAGAGCATCAAATACCTGAAACTAGCTGTTGCTTCTATCTTAAAAACAGATTATCACAACCGCTATGCACCGCCAATTTATCTAGAATTACTTAAAAAATATGCAAAGGTAGATAGTTTAGAAAAAGCTGAAGAAGTAATTCAAAAACTACAGGAGTACGATGAGTTTATGACAGAAGGCCCTAATTTACGAAGCTATAATAGTGGTATGAAGCATTATTATTTAGCTAAAGGAGATTATAAAAAAGCATTGGAATTAGGCTTATTGACCCTAGGAGATAAAAATGTCGATTTTCATGCTGAAGAAGATATAGACAACGAGGCGTTTATGGTTGATGTCTATAAGAAATTGGGGGATACTGAGCTAGAACTTTATCATTTGAAACGATTTCAAAAATTGAATGATTCTATAAATAGTGTGAAAAAAGTAAATGCACTTTCCTATTACCAAACTCTGTATGAAACAGAAAAACGTGACGCCCAGATTGAAAACCAAGAAAACAAACTAGCATTACTAGAAGAAAAGCACAAGACAAAAAATCAGTGGATAACTTTTGGTGCCATCAGTTTAGTTGGGATTTTCGGGTTTATTTTGGTAGTACGTTCCCGAAACAATCAAAAAAAGCAGAAGATTATCGAATCTAATTTTTCTCAAAAATTATTATTGGCGCAAGAGACAGAGCGTACGCGCGTCGCTAAGGATCTTCATGATAGTGTAGGACAACGACTGTCGATTATGCATAGAAAAGCAGAAAATTTAGATCAGGCAGACCTCGCTGCAATGACCGCAGGAACACTAGAGGAAGTTAGAAGTATAAGCCGAGGACTATACCCACCAATGTTAGAAAAATTAGGACTTACAAAAAGTCTTCAACATTTACTTTTAGAAATTGATGAAGAAACAGCGATGTTTGTTTCTACCGAAATTGATAACATCGATTCATTTTTCAATGAAGAAGAAACACTTAACTTTTACAGATTTGTGCAAGAAAGTATTACAAATGTTATAAAACACGCAAATGCAAAAACACTTTTGGTGAAAATTACTTCAGAAGAAAAAAAAATAACCGCCATTATCAAAGACAACGGTCATGGTTTTGAAGATACCGAACATACTATATACAACAGCCTAGGGCTAAAAACAATGTCTGAACGTATCAAACTACTCAAAGGAAAAATTAGCATTAATAGCACTAAAAATGAGGGCACGATGATTAAAGCAAGTATCAGTAAATGATCTCAGAAATAAAAATACTTGTAGCAGATGACCATCCCTTATTGTTAAGCGGACTTGCTGAAGCTTTGCGGAACTATAATTATGATGTGGTTTCCACATGCGAAAATGGTGCAAAAGCACTGGACCAAATAATAGACCTCACTCCTACCATTGCCATTCTTGATGTAGAAATGCCATATCTTTCCGGCATTGAGGTAGTTCGTAAATGCAAAGAAAAAGAACTAAACACGAAATTTATTTTACTCACTTCCCACAAAGAAAAATCGTTGATTTTAGAAACAAAAGAACTCGGTATTTCTGGATATATCCTAAAAGAAGAACCATTTTCTGAAATACAACGCTGCATTCAGGCAGTACATAGTGGCCATACCTATTACAGTAAAACCTTCGATGCCATTTATAACACAAAAGTAGCCCCTGAGTTAGAGCGTATTAAATTTTTAACGCCTTCAGAAAGAACCATTGTGCGCCTAATCGCAAAAGGAAATACCTCCAAGAGTATAGCTGAAATGCTCGGACTTTCAGTACGTACCATCGACAATCACCGAGCAAATATTATCAACAAACTCGAACTACCTTCACAGACCGATGCGCTTACTACCTGGGCAAAAGAGCATTTCAGTATGCTTGATGCTATTTAAACTCGGCTGTTTACTTCGGAAATTTTAAAAGTTGAAGAAACGCCTCTACATATTCCGGTATTACTTCATCTTCTCCCTTCTTAATAACCACTGAAAGTAGCTTCCCTAAGTACCCCTACCTAAACTTTACGTTCACTACCTATTCTAAATGATTTGTGGTACTCATAACTTTGTTTCCAACAAAAATTACAAACGTTGAAAATTTTGTAGTATGAATATTGTAATCTCACTCATCGTTGCTTTTTTTTGCCTCCAAATCACCTACGCCCAAGTTGGAATCAACACTGTATCTCCAAAAGCCCTTTTGGAGGTACAGGCTTCTAACCCAGCCACTCCATCTGTAACAGATGGCGTGCTACTTCCTAAGATAGATGCGTTTCCAACCATCAACCCAACGGCTGATCAAGATGGGATGATGGTGTATGTAACAGGAAACGGAGTGGTTGAACAGGGTTTTTATTTTTGGAATGACTCAGGGAGTAGTTGGCAAAAAATTTCTGGCAACAAAAGTGAACTTGAACTCATAACAGAAGGTTTCAGCTCTGGATGGAGATTGCGTGGTATGAATCCTGCTAACTATGGAAATATAGGTACCAATGCAATCGATTTGTCTATTTCGAACACAGCAAGCACAATTCACGGAGCTACTAGTACCAATAGCATTGCCGTAGGTTTGAATGCACAGTCTTCAGAATATGGTGCGATGGCTTTTGGAATTAGTTCGGTAAGCTCGGGGTCACATTCTATAGCAGTTGGGCCTCAAAGTAAGGCAATAGGGCCTTATAGTACTGCCATTGGGTTCGATTCATATGCCTCAGGTTTTTGTTCATTGGCGGCAGGTGCAACTGCTCAAAGTTTTGGAGATTACGCCATGTCTTATGGAAGATTTACAGCTAGCAGGTCATATTTAGAAACTGCTATGGGCTCTTTTAATACAAATGTATTAGGAAATCTTTCGAGCTTCGTTCCTACAGACAGGCATTTTGTGATTGGTAATGGCTCAAATTCTTCTGCACGTAGTGATGCATTAGTTGTCTTAAAAAACGGAACCATTACCGCACCTAGTTTTGATATTGCTGAAATTACCGATCTTAAAGCTCTCGTCACCAAAGAATATGCCGATGCTACCTATGCCACACCAGAAAATCCTATTGCCGCATCCTTGGTCGGAAACTGGGCGCCCTACGGAAATGGATATGAAACGCCACATTACTACAAACATAACAAAAGAGTGTACCTAAGCGGTTTACTTCGGAATACGAGCACCATGACCAGTGGTGAGGTCATTTTCACCTTACCCATAGGATATAGACCTACAGCGAGAAGGCTCTGTGCCGGCGGACAAACAGGCATGAACATTCGGATTGATATTCTGGCCAATGGAACTGTTCAGTATATGGGCGGTACAAGTGGAAGCTTAGATTTTATAAGTCTTGACGGAATTTCATTTGAAACCCATTAAACACAACACCATGAAAAAAACAATCTATAGTACGATACTCTTCTTTATGTACTGGAGCATACAGGCACAAGTCGGAATCAATACGGTAGCTCCCAATGCCCTTTTAGAGGTGCAATCTTCAAATCAAGCAACACCAGCCACCACCGATGGTATATTAATTCCAAAAGTAGATGACTTTCCTTCTGCTAACCCTTCTACAAATCAGGATGGAATGATGGTATTTGCCACAGGAAATGGTGCGCCAACAAAAGGATTTTACTATTGGAACGACAATAGTAACAGCTGGAGTGCACTAGGACCAGCTCCTAGTATGGGTTTAGAGCAAATAACCGAAGCAACCAATACTGGATGGCGACTTGCTGGTAGCAACCCACTCAATTTTGGGAATATTGGCTTTAAAGCAGTAGATGCTTCCATTAGCAATAATACTAGTAGTAGTTTTGGCGCAACGGGCAACTATAGTTTTTCGGGAGGATTAGAGAATACTTCCTCCGGGCAATATTCATTTACCATGGGTGTAGGGAATCTAGCCTCAAGTTATGGGGCTGTTTCTATGGGAAGGAACAGTACTTCGGAAGGAAATTATGCCATTAGCTTGGGGGATTACGCGTACGCTGCTGGAAATACTGCCGTTGCGCTTGGAAATCATGCAATTTCAATGGGTGATTTTGCTCTCGCCACCGGATATTGGAATCTATCGAGTACGTATGGAGAAACCACACTGGGTTTGTTTAGCACGTTAAACTCTGGGTCGCCTACAAGCTGGGTTGCGACAGATAGGCTTTTTACGATTGGTAACGGGACAGATAATATGAATAGAAGTGATGCCTTGACCATATTTAAAAATGGCACGATCACTGCTCCAAGTCTTGATATTGCTGAAATTACAGAAAACAAAGCATTGCTTACCAAAGAATATGCAGATGTAACTTACCAAAATTTATCATTAGCGGGTTTAGAAAAAATAGACGAAGGCAATGGTTATGGATGGCGGTTGGTGGGCAGCAACCCCGCAAATTATGGACCTATTGGCTATAATGCCGTAGATTTAAGCACAAACACATTGCCAGCAACAGGAGGAGCAAATGGCGAATACTCGTTTGCAACAGGAAGGTCTACAACGGCTTCTGGCAATTATAGTTTTGCAAGTGGATATACCTCTGTAGCATCTGGGGATTATAGTATTTCTTCGGGCTACGGAAATGTTGCCTCGGGAAACTGGTCCACTGCCATTGGAAATGACAACAATTCAACCCAAAGCGCCTCCGTGGCAATAGGTGTGAGCAATGATGCTGCAGGAGTAAACGCCACAGCGATAGGAGTTGGCAACACGGCTAGTGGCTATGCAGCTATTGCTATTGGTAGAAATAATATTGCACCATCTTTTTTTGAAACAAAAATGGGCGTGTTCAGCACAACAGTTTCTGGAAACACCTCTTCTTGGGTACCTACGGATAGGTTATTCACAATTGGGAATGGAACAAATTCCAGTAGCAGAAGTGATGCGCTAGAAATTCTAAAGAACGGTGCCATTACCGCCCCTAGTTTTGATATTGCTGAAATTACAGATGATAAAGCGTTGATCACTAAAGAATTTGCAGATGCCACATATGCAGCTGGTACTGTTGAAAATCCCCAGACACCTACATTCATCCTAAATTGGGAAGCGTATGGAGGTGGCTATATCGACCCCAGTTTTTATAAAAACAATGGACGAGTATACTTACAAGGGTTATTAAGAAAAACTGTTGCTTTTGTAGCTGGTGAACTTATTTTTACACTCCCCATAGGGTACCGTCCTTCAGGTAGGGTCCTGGCCACTGGCGGACAAAGCGGTAATACTGTTCGGGTTGACATATTATCTAATGGAGAGGTACGCTATATGTCTGGTGGAAATGGATCGGATTTTATAAGTTTAGAAGGTATTTCTTTTCGGATACTTTAAGGCAACCACTTCTTATCGAAGTCTGGTTTCCGCTTTTCCAAAAATGCATCCCTTCCTTCTTTCGCCTCATCGGTCATATAAGCCAATCGTGTGGCCTCTCCGGCAAAAACCTGCTGCCCTACCATACCGTCATCTGTGAGGTTCATGGCAAATTTCAGCATTTTAATGCTGGTCGGACTTTTCCCTAACACCTCCTGTGCCCAATCGAACGCAGTTTGTTCTAATTCGTCGTGTGGCACCACCGCATTTACCATACCCATCTCAAAGGCTTCTTGGGCTGAATAGTTTCTTCCGAGGAAAAAAATCTCCCTCGCTTTTTTCTGCCCCACCATTTTTGCTAAATAGGCACTTCCGTAGCCCCCATCAAAACTGGTTACGTCTGCATCGGTCTGCTTAAAAATAGCGTGTTCTTTACTGGCTAGGGTCATATCGCATACCACATGCAGGCTATGTCCGCCTCCAACAGCCCATCCTGGCACGACACAAATCACTGCTTTTGGCATAAACCGGATAAGTCGTTGTGCATCTAGAATATTCAATCGATGGTAGCCATCGTCTCCCACATATCCTTGGTGGCCGCGAACTTTTTGGTCGCCCCCACTACAAAAACTCCAGACGCCATCTTTGGTAGATGGGCCTTCGGCAGAAAGCAACACCACCCCAATACTTGTATCTTCTTGGGCATCGTGTAAAGCGTCTAACAATTCTGAAGTAGTCTTAGGCCTGAAAGCATTGCGTACATCGGGCCTGTTAAAGGCTATCCGAGCCACATTATGCGACTTCTTGTACGTTATATCTGTATATTCTTTGGCGGTTTTCCAGTTGGGTATGAGCATAATTGTTACTTTTACGGTAAAGATAAAACACTATTTTTACATTGTCACACTGAGCGCAGTCGAAGTGTTTTTATATTCCAAATTTTTAAGTAGGCTTCAACTGCACCCAGTCAGACATTTTTAAAACATCTACTATGCACTTTCGTTATTTACTCATTGGGCTTTTTCTTACTTCAGCTACGTTTTTTGCCCAAGAACCCTACACCTTCACCACTCAAATAGATTTAGAAGCAACTCCCGTAATTAGCCAAGGTAGAACAGGTACTTGCTGGAGCTTTAGTAGTACGTCGTTTTTAGAATCTGAAATTATTAGGCTTACGGGCAAGCAGGTAGATCTCTCTGAAATGTACACAGTTCGGAATACCTATCCGAAAAAGTTGGAAAACTTCGTGATGCGACAAGGAAAAGCGCAATTTAGTGAGGGCGGACTCGCACATGACGTGATGAACTCTGTTGCTGCCTACGGCTTGGTTCCCCATGAAGCCTTTAGCGGACTCTTTCAAAACGAAACCGGACATAACCATGCCGAATTAGTTGCCGTGCTAGAAGCCATGGCAAAAACCTATGTAGACAATCCTGGGCGTAGTTTGAGCAAAAAATGGAAACCAGCAACCGAAGCTGTATTAGATATCTACCTCGGAAAAAACGTGAACAATTTTACGTACGAAGGAAAGCAATACACCCCAGAAAGTTTCCGCGAAGCGATGAAAATTGTACCTAAAAATTACGTTACGCTGACTTCCTTTACGCACGCACCTTTTTATTCTGAATTTATCCTGAATATTCCTGACAACTGGAGCTACGGAAGTTTTCACAATCTTCCATTAGATGAAATGATGGCTGCCATCGACAACTCATTGGCGAAAGGCTTTACGGTAGAACTTGACTGCGACGTGAGTGAACGTACCTTTTCCAGTAAAGATGGGGTAGCTGTTATTCCGTTGAGGGAAGAGAACAATATCAAAGCATTACAGGGCGTCTATCCAGAGAAAAAGATCACCCAAGAATACCGCCAAGATGAATTTGAAAACTTTACCACCACAGACGACCATTTGATGCACATCACGGGTACGCTAACCGACCAAAACGGCACCAAATACTACAAGGTAAAAAATAGTTGGGGCACTGATGAAAGTCGGAACGCCAATGGCGGATATGTATATTTTAGCGAAGCATACATGCGTTTAAAGGCCATAAGTATTACGCTTCATAAAGACGCCATACCAAGCAATACTGCGAAAAAATTAAGTTTATAATTGGTGTGGTTTTTGCATAAATTGAATCAGATGAAGTTTCTCCTTACATTTCTACTGCTTGGTTCATGCTATGCGTTTGGACAAAATGATTTTGAGAGTCGTTATTTTACGCTAACGGCGACTTTACAAACAGAATTACCCACGCCAGAACTTTCTGCTTTTCAGAAAAAAGTGGCAACTACTATTTATAAAAAATCTCGTTTTTCAGATTTTACAAACCAGCAAGTCACTACGCAAAACTTTTGGCAACCAGTAGACATGACCGCTACCGCGAACGAGCAATCGTCGTATTCTCGGGTTTCGGTAGAGCGTTTGCAAGAAAGTTTTGGTCGTCCGCAAATTTATGGCTACCAAAGCGACGGAAAGACTAAAGTTCGCAACGAAGTCTATCGCGATCAGCAGTACTACTCCCCTATTTTCAATCCGTATGGTTCCTATTACCGAAACAGAAACTACACACCTTACGGTTTTAGGCCCACCCGAAGAAGCACCATCTTAATTTTTGGTGACGATAATTAACTGCTTCAACTATTCTGCTACTTATAACGCCAACTCGTAAGATCTGCTCCTTTTGGGGCACTTTCTTCGATTCGTTTCATGATTTTTGGCAGGTACATCGAGTTATAGCGCAGTCTAGAGATGCTATTGGGCAGGTTCGGGTCGCCATTCCAGCAATGTTCTGCTCTGTCTCCATACGCTACTTCTCCATCGTAGTAAGGGTCTGTAGTGTTCTCTAAAAAGTCTTCCATGAGATACACTGCGTTGTTCAGGTAGTAATTGTCCATATCGCCACAATAAATATGGATTTTTCCTTTTAAATCATCTCCTAGCTTCGCCCAATCGCGTTCCAAAATATATCGGAGGTCGTAATTTTCTTTCCAGTATTCGGCAACTTCTTTGTTGATATCGCCTGTGTATTTATCCCATATTCGCTGCGGATAGCCATCGTCTCCCAAAGGTGAGTACGTAGCTTCCCAAATGTCCCATTGTTGTCCCGACCGTGATTTGTCACCGAGTACTAGTTCGAGATGGTTAGAACGTTTTAAGGTGGTAGAGATCTGGCCGAGATAATCTCTACGTCCTGGTACTTCTAAAGGTTGAAATTCTGAATCGTAGTAGTATGCATTGTCATCTTCGTAAATATTGGTAAGACAATAGGCTCTAAAATCGATAGGATCTGGGCAGGCCGCAAAACAACCGTTGTACTCGTTCGGGTATTTTACCTGAACAGCTAGCGCTTCCCAACCTCCCGTAGAACCGCCATACAGAAATCGTGACCAGCCCTCGCCTATGCCACGAAATTGTGCTTCGATATACGGAATTAACTCATGTGTAATTGCATCTCCATACGGGCCCTGGGCAGCACTATTTACAGCGTAGCTGTCGTCGTAATACGGTGTTGGGTGTTGTATTTCAATAATGAGCATACGCGGAAAGTCGGGGGAAATCCAACGCTGGTAGAAATCGTATGCCTCCTGTTGCACAATCTTGTTGTATCCTTCCTGTTGAAAGCGTTCTGAATATTCTGGCTCTAGGTTTGGATCTGGTGGTGTGGTTCGAAAACCGCCGAAATCGTCTGGAAAATGCCCATGGAATACCATAAGCGGATATTTGGCCTCTGGATGCTTATCGAAGTCTTTTGGCAGCAGCACATGGGCACCCAAGTACATATCGCGGCCGTAAAATTCGGATAGCTTTTCCGATTTCATTTTGATGTGCTTAATGAATTCGGTGTCTTCGGGTTCTTCAATCGGCGGAATTTTTTGATTGAGAACCACTTCAAAATCGATTCCGTTATCTTTTTCAACCGAATAAGCAACTGGAGTATTCAATAAATTACCAGGCGATTTATTCCATTGTTGTCCTTCGCCATTATCCATCGGGAGTTTCACCGTATGCCCAGTAGCAAGGTTGAACGTTTCATACACATGTAACAACGCTTGTACTTGATAGGTTCCATCTGGAATTTCAGACATACTTTCAAACGGAAACCCAAAATCCTCTTCCGTAAAGGTCACTACATCACCCGGATTGAGGCCTTCTACATTTTTTCCGAAAATCAGTTGGGTGTTTAAGCCGTCGTTAATTTGGAAACGAGGTTCTGCTTCTTCATTTGTGGAAAGCATCAAGAGCAATCTTCCGTCTACGTTGGAAACATTTAAACTATCAGAAATTTTTACTGAAATGGCAATATCTGATGTTTCCGTAGGCTTTTCAGCACAAGCATAACACAAAAAAAGAACGAGACTTAAGGCGAAGTATTTTTTCATAATTGAAATGGTTAGTGTACCTTAAAAGTACTAAAATTAAAGTATTTTTAACCCGTAGAACGTATTACTTCCACAATGGCCACACCAAGAGAACGTACACATAGCAACCTCCAAAATTTACAAGTACTTTACGAAGACAATCACCTCATTGTGGTGAACAAAAGGGCAGGCGATATTGTGCAGGGCGACAAAACTGGTGATACGCCGCTAGCTGAAGTGGTAAAACAATACATCGCAAAAGAATACAACAAACCTGGTGCTGTGTATTTGGGCGTAGTACACCGCATAGACCGCCCCACGAGTGGCGTGGTAGTTTTTGCACGAACGTCGAAAGCTTTGGGGCGATTAAACAAACAATTTGCAGAACGGAATACCGAAAAAACCTATTGGGCTGTTGTAAAAAATCCGCCACCGCAGGCTAGCGAAACCCTTGTTCACTATCTAAAAAGAAATCCGAAGCAAAACAAATCGTATGCCCATGCCAAGGAAGTGCCGGGAAGCAAACGAGCGGTACTCACCTATCAGGTTACCAAAGAATTAAACAACTATTACTTGTTGGAAATCGCCTTAGAAACGGGCAGACATCACCAAATTCGAGCGCAATTGGCAGCTATCGGGAGTCCGATAAAAGGAGATCTGAAATATGGCTTTGACCGTAGCAACAAAGATGGGAGCATTCACTTGCACGCTCGCAAGCTGGTAATTACCCATCCGGTACAGAAAGAAGATTTAATGATTTTAGCCCCTACCCCAGACGATGTGATTTGGGCGGCGTGTGAAGGTTAAAAATTAAAATTAATTGACTACACTTCTACCAAACCATTTTTAATGGCAAACAGTACGAGTCCGACCCGATTCTTTATCTGATAACGTCTAAACACATCTTGGCGATAGCCGTCGATGGTTTTCGGACTAAGATTCATGATATCGGCAATTTCTTTATAGGTTTTGTCGGTGGCAGCCAGCTTCACAAATTGCATTTCGGTGTCTTTTAGACCTAGGTCTTCTACCTCTTGTTTTTTGTTGAATGCATGTATGAGCGTGTTCGCCACTAAATCTGAATGATAAAACCCTTGGCTCATAATTTCATCGATGGCTAATTTTAGGGTTTCAGGAGGGGTATCTTTCAGCAAATAACCCTTTGCGCCGTTGTGGATCATCTTAATGATGGTAACTTCGTCGTCTTCCATAGAAAGTGCGAGCACATTAATTTCAGGGTGGTTTTCTTTGAGCCACTTAGCGGTCTCAAAGCCGTCCATAACGGGCATATTGATATCGAGGAGCACCAAATCGGGTTTGTCGGATGTATTATTGAGATTTTGAATAAACTCCTTTCCATTTTTAGAAAGGTGCAATACCTCAAAATTTCCGAGGGAACGGATTAGCTGCTGCAACGAGGTTGCTAGCAAGGTATGGTCATCTACAATGGCTATTTTACAAGGTGTTTCTTGCATGGGTATGTATTGGATAAGTTAGTTCTAGGGAGGTGCCAACGCCTACTTCAGAAACGAGCTCATACGTCGCTCCGATAAGGGCGGCTCTACTTTTCATAGTTTCCATCCCAGCATTTGTAGGTGTGGTTTTGGTACAAAAACCTACGCCATCGTCGGCTATTTTAATATGTAGCTGGTATTGGGTATAATTTAAAACCACTTTCAAATTACCAGCTTTTGAATGCTTGATTACGTTCGACAAAAACTCCTGAACAATTCTAAAGATAATAATTTCGTGCGAACTCTGTAGCGGTTTAGGGCTGCCTTCACTTTTAAAATCTGCGGTCAGAAAATCAAGTCGGTTAAATCGGTCTAACTCGGTTTGTATCGATGCTGGGAGTCCGTTTTTTAATACCACATCATTATTTAGCGTTTTAGAGAGCGAGCGTACTTCTTGTATGGCTTGTTTTACTACGTCTTTGGTCTCATTTAGCTGTGATGTCTGTTCTTTTGGTATGTTTTGCTGAAGGATATTGAGATGGATGTTGGCCACAGATAACAACTGGCCTATGTTATCGTGTAGTTCCCATCCAATATTTTTAAGCGTATTTTCTTTGATTTCGATTTCAGTTTTGGCCAATTCCTTTTCAAATCGCTGTTTTGCTTCTAATTTTTGCAATACCAACAAATTTTTACGTTTCAGAAAAAACATGACAAAAACGATGGTAAACGCACATACAAACAGCACTATGGCGATAAAGTATCCTAATAAGATAAGTGCTTCTTTCTCGAGCATCGTATAAAGGCAATAGTATAAGTTAGATAAAGCAAGATATTCAAAAAGAACAACGTATACACCCGGAATGATACAAATAGGTCATTTCCGGTAGAGGTCTTAAAGTAATTAGACAAAAAATCGAGTGGTGATGTGCACAAGGTGTGTATGAGTAATACTACGGAAACATAAAAGGGTAGATTATATTTTAATGACAATAACTTTTCCGAAGCAAGAAGATCCATATAGAACAAAAGAATCGCCGAAAGAATCAGTAAGCTTCCGAAAATAGTGGAAACTTTCGAAAATGCGCCGAAGAAATCGTTGTAAGTGAAGTCGATTAATACAGAAACTACCATGATCGCAGTCAATAGCCAGAGTATTTTTTTAGCCCGTATTTTCTCGAGCATGCTAGCGAAGAAATAAACATAGACTACGTTTCCTAACAGCAATTGGATGTTACCGAGCCAATAATTATTTCTGAATGGAGTATCTTTTACAAAGGAGAAAATTTCATAGTTAAAAAAATACGCAAATCCAGCATAGGAACTTATGACTTCGTTAAAAAATGTATACCAAAGAAATAGGACCAAAATCTTTTCATTTAAGGCACCTCCAACCTTTTTTATATAGAAAATCCCTGCCATAGCAGCTAAAAATTCTAGCAGCATGACAGGAATCATGTTCAGTAAGAAATCGCTGATTTCCAATTCTAGTAAATATTAGGAGGCCATCCAGTATTCCCTCTGTTCATCGGATCTACATCGTAGTTAATATCTGAATTTTGGTCTACACCTTTGGTGGGTGCTAAAATCACAGTAGCCTTGTCTGATTTTGAATTGTTGTACGCCGCAAAATAGATTCGAATTCCAGGATTAGACACGCCCTGTTTGGTAGATTCTTCCCGTACATAGGCTAAAAACTCTTCCATCTCTGACAAACTAAAGGTAAAATCGCTGGTATCTTGCGATCCACGGCTACTGGTAAGCGACGCTCCTCGAGAGCTCATCCAATTGTTACACAGTTCTTTAGCTTCGGTTACCGAAATACATTTTGTTGGTTTTGGCATTGTTAGTTGTTTAAAGATTCATAAGCAATCAAATTAGGGAAAAAGGCACTTCTGAAAAAACAAATATTTAAAAAACAGGAAAAATCCCTTTTTGGCTTGGGGTAATTTCCTGTTTTACAATCGGTTTGCACCCCAAAAAGTTCATGAGAAAACCTAGCCAATTTCAAGTTAAATCACCCTTGTTTCCACTTTTTCTGTACTGTAGTTTTGATACCATCTTCTACTTCAGCTATTTAGAGACATGATTTATGAAACCCTAGAAATATTAAAAGACCAAGCATCACAATTCTTGGCTGCCAAATTTTCAGAAAACGACATTGTCGTACTCGAGAATATTTCAAAAGTAGAAGATAACACCGTTACCACCATGGATGACAAAGTAGTAATGACCCTACTCACCATGGAAGAAGAGGCGGCTTTAAAGAACATTCCGAACACCCAATTTAAGAATGGGCAAACGCAGTATAAAAACACAGCCGTACACCTCCATTTATTCGTGTTGTTTACCGCCAATCGCGATACCTACCAAAAATCACTTTCGGCGCTTTCTACGGTGCTTGCCTTTTTTCAACATAAAAAGATATTCACCCATAAAAACACCGTACTCAATACCACTATTGGTGCATTAAACGAGCTGAAATCATTTCGAATCGTAGTCGAACTCTATTCACAAAGCTTTGAGCAACACAATCAAATTTGGGGCTCGTTGGGAGGCAAATCGTTCCCTAGCGCACTCTATAAAGTGAGTATTGCCGCCGTAGAATATCATGCCATCCAGCAAGTTGGAGCACCCATCACACAAGTATCTGGAAACCTGAACCACATTTAAATGAGTTTTACCAACACATATCGCCCCTTGTTCCACATCGAATTATTACATCACTATTTTTTAGATGAAGGGACTTTAGATTTCGATAAGGCACCGCTGAGCAAAGAAGTACAGCTAGAAACGTATGATTTTAAAGAATTCATTTCTATCATCCCTTCTTCGGAAACTTTAGCACGAACCATAGGGCAAAAAATTGTATTGAAGCATACCAATAGCGGACTCACAGCTTTTATTAAGGCAGAACAAACGGCGCCCAATTCGACTACCTTCAAGCCCTATCACGAACTGTCATTAACGGCAGATTTTACATTTTTGCTACACATTACCGATCCGTTATTCGGGAATTACAGCGTGGTTCCTTCGGTACCAGAGCGTCCCTTTTATTTTTCAAATATTAAACCGGGTACCGAAGGGAATAGCTTTACCTATATCGATACGCAGACTAGCACTACTCCCGTTTCAAATTTTAGCATTACCCAAAATACGTATACCGCAGTTGCAACCACACTTTCAGAAACTGAAAAAAGAGGCTTGTTTGGTATCGTTCACCTTGGCATGCGCGCCGTTCCGCCTG